>ERZ1023423.8-NODE-8-length-297894-cov-57.630273_pt1 | contig 297894 bp, 277 predicted proteins | sample MGYA00380513_ERZ1023423 | MGnify/ENA primary metagenome ERZ1023423 (study PRJEB33173, sample SAMEA4830333) | metagenome | study: EMG produced TPA metagenomics assembly of the PRJEB25223 data set...
TGATTACTACTTGCCTTATTTTTATTTTTGATTACTACTTGCCTTATTTTTATTTAAGAATGATATCAAAAACGCTCTTGATACTAAGATATTTTGAGATAACTTAGTATCAAGAGCATTTATTTATTTTAAAATATTTTTTAGTCTTTTATATAGTAAAACAAAGATAATTGAAATGATGATACCTTTGATAATATTAAACGGTATTACACCGGAGACAATAACAATTTTAAGATTTTTAACGACATCTCCTAAATTAAATATCATTCCATATAATGGAAGTAATACAAAGTAATTTAAGATACTAAGTACAATAGTCATTACAATCGTACCAACTATTAGACCATAAATTAAAGTGCGTGTTGAACGTTTGTTTTTATATACATAATAAGCTGATAATAAGAAACTTGCCCCGGCTAAAAAGTTTGCTACAGGCCCAACAGGGTCTCCCATGTTAAATAAAAAGTTTAAGATATTTTTAATGAATGCGACAATAATACCTGCAATGGGACCTAATAAAAAAGTAGCAAGTAACGTTGGCACATCACTAAAATCTAACGTTAAGTATGGTGGTAAGAATGGTAGCGGAAACTTTATAAATGTTAATACAAACGCAACCGCACTTAACATACTTATAGTTATAAGACGTTTATTTTGTTGCATATTTAATTTTCTCCTTCCATTCATCTTGCTTAGAAAAGGAGGAAATTTGCACAACAAAAAACCTCCATCTTCTCCCATCCAGACTATACTGTCGGCTTCAGAATCTCACTGAATCAAGAAATAATATGACAACTACGTGTGTTATCGAATTATTTCGTCGCAGGCTTAAATTTACTGCCGGTTGGGAATTGCACCCGACCCCGAAGATGAATATTGATAATGTTTTTATTTAATTTTTATATTACACGATAAAGGTGATAAACTCAATGACTCTGCTTTCTTATTAAAAAATAAAATCGTTAGTATAAAGTACTTAGTTATTTATTATCAAAAAGATATTCGATCAATATAAAAGTGCTTCCTTTCATCAAATCATTCAATTGACCTAATTTTCTATAAATCAAAAATGAAACTTTATCGTTGATGTGAAGTTAGAACATATTAGAAACACAAAAATGCACCCCAATAGTTAGATTAAATCTCCAACTTAATGAGATGCACATCGAATTCGTATTTTAAAATTTTGTTTACTCTGCTACATAATTTTTAGGTTGAGGGAGCTTAATTATAAATGTGGTACCTTTACCGAGCTCACTTTTTACTTCAATTTGTCCACCATGTTCTTCAATAATCATCTTACAAATAAAGAGACCTAAACCAGTTCCCTGCTTACCACGTTTACGTGAGGCATCCACTTTATAGAAGCGGTCAAACACTTGTTGTAAATGTTCTGGAGCAATACCTGTACCTGTATCGCTAATATATAAAATATTATATTGCTCATCTTTACTTGCAGTTACTGCAATTGTGTCACCTGGTTGTGTATATCTTGATGCATTATCAATGAGATTAGTTAAAACTTGATCCATTCGATCCATGTCATAATCCCATAGAAGATGATCATTGCCAGAGTTAAATTCCATTGTTAATCCTAAATCGTCTGCTTGCATACGGTATTTAGCTTTCATTTTATCTAAAAGATTTTTTATTGGTTGTACTTCTTTCTCAACCGATAGACCTTCAGCATCCATTCGTGCAACATTTAATAATTCATTAACTAGACGATTTAATCGCTTAGATTCATCTAATACAACACCAAGCGAATCACGAATTTCATCTGGTTCAGTGACTATGCCATCAACGATTGATTCCGTATAACCTTGTAATAAGGAAATGGGTGTGCGTAATTCATGGGATACATTAGCGATAAAGTCTTTTTTCATTTGATCTAAATTATGTTCATTTGTCATATCACGAATAATCACTACAATACCACTTCTACCATTTGGCTGAATACGATTGATATAACTTGTGATAAAGACGTAATAACGCGTACTAATTTCTATTTCGAGAAATTCAGTTCCTTTGGATTCAAATGTTTTTTCGATTTGTTGTTCGATTGATTCTTTTGAAAAATCATCAATAAAATGGATGATATCATCAGCCATTTTATTAGAAAAGATAACGACTCTTTGATCGTTTATACCTAATACACCTTCGACCATGGAGTTTAATAAACTGTCACGAATACTTTTAGATGATGATAAAACGTCAATATGTTCTTGAATCTCGTAATTCATATTATTGAAAGCTCTTGATAAGTCGCCAATTTCATCTTTAGTAGAGACTGAAGATATTTGACTATAATCACCTTCAGAAACTTTTTGTGCTTGTGTCTTTAATTGTCTCAAGGGTTTCGTAATTCTGTTCGATAAGAAGAATGCAAATACTGTACTAGCTGCTATAAATATAATTGCAGTAATCAAAATGATAATAGTTATAGCATTATTTGTATCTTCAATAGATTTTAAGTCTTTATAAATAAACACACCACTATGCTTACTACTAGCATCTTCTTGTGGTTTCATTGGATAACCTAATAGTATATATGATTGTGTATTACCGTTATTTTTAATTGTGACGTTTTGAGTTTCAAATTCGCCGTTATTGAAGACTCTTTTAAATTTAGGGCTCTTTTTAATTTCATTGAGCATTTGAGTTTTAGTATTATTATATGATGCGTGTGGTTTATCATTAAAATTATTCATAATGATTAAACCACCAGGACCATCTACAAGTTTTTGACTGTTTTGGATAGCAAGTGATTTATTGTGAGATTTCTCAACGAGTGAACTAATTCTTTTGGCATCTTCTTTAATAGAATTTTCAGTTTCTTGCGTAAAATAATATTGAATAAAGGTAATTAAGGATACACTTAATAAAATTAAAACTGTCGCTACTATTAAGATAATAGTTAACCACAGTTTTATAACTACGCTATTTAGTCGGTTCATCACTGGCTTTGACCTCGAACTTATAGCCTACACCCCAAACAGTTTGAATCATTTGAGCTGCATCGTTAGATACACGATTTAATTTCTCTCTTAAACGTTTTACATGTGTATCTACTGTTCGCAAGTCGCCATAAAATTCATAATGCCATACTTCTTTAAGTAATTGTTCACGATCGAACACCTTATTAGGTGTCTTAGCTAGATATATGAGTAATTCATATTCTTTAGGTGTTAAATTCACTTGCTCGTTATCTGCAAGTACTCTATGTGCATCATTATCAATCACTAAATGATTGAATTCAATAATATCACGTGCATGTGGTTCGCTTTGTTCTGAGTTTGCAGATTGAGTACGTCTTAATAAAGCTTTAACTCTTAATACAACTTCTCTAGGTGAAAAAGGCTTAACAATATAGTCATCGGCACCGGATTCAAAACCTTCAACTCGGTTAGTTTCTTCTCCTTTTGCCGTAAGCATAATAATAGGTGTATCTTTGTGTTCTCTTAGTTTAGATGCGACTTCTATACCATCCATTTCTGGTAGCATTAAATCTAAAAGAATGCACGCATAGTTATTATCCATCGCAAGTTGATAAGCTTCCTTACCATCACTAGCTTCATGGATTTCAAAAGATTCTCTTTCTAAGTATAATTTAAGCAATCTTCTGATTCTGTCTTCATCATCAACGATTAAAATTTCGTTAGCCATATTACTTTTTACCTCCTACACATGCTGTTCAAATTCATTTGTTATTATAGCACAGGTTGAACATATTAAGTGACTGATAGTTAAAACTATGTGAAAAAAATCTCAATCTTATTGGTAAAAACATATTTTTTGTGTTTATTTACCATTTTCGGCTAAATGTCTTAACGTTTTCACCTCATGAGGAGTCAACACACGACCTTCTCCGGCATTTAAACCTTTCAAGTCTAAAGGACCAAATTGAATACGTGTTAATTTATTCACTTCATGACCAAAATATTCAAACATACGGCGCACTTGACGATTTCTACCTTCACTAATAGTAATTTCGACTAATGTAGTGTTTTTCTCTTTATCTTGTCTTTTTATTTTTACCTGAGCCGGTTGAGTGAAACCATCTTCTAATTCAATGCCTTGTTCTAATTCTTTAACTTGTTCTCTCATTAAATAGCCTTTTAATTTAGCAACATATTTCTTTTTAATGTGATAACGTGGATGAGTCATTAAGTTAGTGAATTCTCCGTCGTTTGTTAACAATAAAACACCTGATGTATCATAATCTAAACGTCCAACTGGATATATACGAGTTTCAATATCTTCAAAATAATCTGTCACAACTTTACGACCACGATCATCAGATACACTCGTAATAACTTGAGTAGGTTTATAAAATAAGATATACATTTTATCTTCTTGTTCTATTTTAATGCCCTCTACTTCAACTGTGTCTGAGTGAGACACTTTTGTTCCTAATTCAGTCACAACTTGTCCATTTACTTTGACTTTTCCTTCGGTTATGAGTGTTTCAGCTTTGCGTCGTGATGTATAACCACTATTCGCAATTCTTTTTTGTAGTCTCTCTAATTCTTTACTCATTTGAATCTCCTTTTTGATTAACTAAATTACTAAAGAATTCATCCATTTCAGCATCATCCTCTTCAGTCGTTGGTAATGACTCAAGACTTTCTATACCAAATACATTTAAAAATAAATCGGTAGTTATTAAATGATGACTTCTAGAATGATCGACCTCTTTAGCTTCTACTAAACCTCTAGCTATAAGTGTTTTAACAGCGCCATCGGAATTAATCCCTCTTATCATTTCTATATCGCTACGAGTGAGTGGTTGATTATAAGCGATAATAGAAAGTGTCTCCATAGCTGCCTGAGATAACTTCATTTTAGATTTTTGTTCAATAAGCTGTTCAATATAAGACGATGCGTCTTTTTTCGTTGTTAAAACATATGTTGTACCAAATTTTTGGATAACCAAACCAGGAGATTGATAGGTATCGATTAACTGGTCGAGTTCATTTTCATTCAACTCCAAAATTTCCAATAATTGCTTCTGCTCTAATCCTTCATCACCAGAAGTATATAATAAAGCCTCTAATATTCCTTGGTTATCCAATGTTGTAATTCACTCCTCTAATGATATCGATGTCCTCAAATTGATTGTTTTGATTAATATTGACGATACCAGATTTAGACATTTCTAATATAGCTAGAAAATGTGTTACTACTTGTTCTACTGGTTCGTGGAAAGTAAATAAACTAAAGAAATTAAATGATTCATGCTCTTTTAGACGATTTGTAACTTGTTCGGTTGCTTGTTGAATTGTAAATGTCTCTTTTTTAATTTCTACAGATTTAGGAGTATTGAGTTCTACTCGATTTTTAACTCTTTGATAAGCTACGATGAGTTCTGTTAAATCTATAGTCTGATTTGGATCCCATGATTCATCAGTTTCCAAATGTGATAAATCAGTAGGATACTTCGTATAATAAAGTTCTCGTTGATCTTTCATATCATTAAGTATTTCAGTATATTCTTTATAGTTTTGATATTCGATTAAACGCCCTACTAAATCTTCACGGGGATCTTCTTCAATGTCATCTTCTACACTCGTTTGAGGTAGCAATAATTTACTTTTAATCATTAAAAGTTCAGAAGCCATGACTAAATATTCACTAGCAATATTAATTTCAAGTTGATTCATCGCATGAACATATTGCATATATTGCTCAGTTAAAGCTTTCATGGGAATATCATAAATATCTATTTCAAATTTCTGTATTAAATGCAATAACAAGTCTAATGGTCCGTTAAACGCATCTAGTTTCACTTCATACATCGTATCTACCTCAATCTCGTGTTGCATCTTTAGTGCATATTTCACACAAATATTATAGCATGAATACATATAACTTTTAAATTTTGGGTGGATTGCCATGGATGACGCGTTAATTCATTTCTATTATCAATTTCATAAGCATCAACATTATTTTTTATGTCATGATATTTTAGAAGAAGCTTGGAAATTAAATCCCTCTTTCTCTAAAAATGACGCGGTAGTGAGTTTGATACTATTTGCCTCAGCTTGTTATCATTACCGCCGGGATAATATTAAAGGTGCTTTAAAGTCATATAAAAAGTCACTGTCTGTTATTAAACAAGCAAAAGATAAAACTCAATTACATTTAAATATAGATGAGTATCAAAGCATGATTTTACATCAAATAAATTCTATTAAAGATCATAATGCATTTGTACCTGTCAAACTACCTATACACACATCATTTGAGAAAGTTATTAAACGTGTATATCAAGATTATAATTTTACTCAATTTGTAATATCAGAGCCTTACATTGTTCATCATCATATAAAACGTGATCGAACAGAAGTTATACAAGCCCGTGAAGAAGCAAGACAATTACGTCGTTCACATACTCAACGGCCTTATAATACATTAAAAGACCAATAAACGTATGATAGCTACATTAAATCACTACGTTTATTGGTCTTTTAAATTACAATTAAGCTCTAGGATGAAATTGATTATACATTTTTCGAATTTGAGATTTTGATACATGTGTATATAACTGTGTCGTAGATATATCAGAATGGCCTAACATTTCCTGGACAGCCCTTAAATCAGCGCCATTTTCAAGTAGATGTGTAGCAAAGGAATGTCTTAACGTGTGAGGTGTTAATGTCTTGTTAATGTTCGCTTTAAAACCATTCTGTTTAATCATCTTCCATATACCTTGTCGTGATAAAGGTTTACCATGCATATTAAGAAATAATACATGTGTGACAGTTTGTTTTAATAATTGAGGGCGAACTGTTTCAATGTATGTAGTTAAATACTCAATAACAGCATCACCTAAAGGAACAATACGTTCTTTATTTCCTTTACCAAAAACTCTGACAAACCCCATCATTAAATTGACATCTTCGACTTCTAATTGAATAATTTCAGAAACGCGCATACCTGTAGCATATAAAAGCTCTAACATCGTCCGATCACGATAACCATTATTCTTACTCAAATCTGGTGTTTCTAATAAATCCAAAACTTCCTGAACCTCTAATACGTCAGGTAGTTTCTTTTCGTATTTTGGCGTTTCAATTAACACCGTCGGATCTTTCGCTGCATATCTTTCTCTTAATGCGAACTGATGAAAGCTTCTAATTGTAGATATAAAACGTGCGAGTGATTTTGAGGATTGACCCAAATCTATTAAATGACCTAGGCACTCCTGAATCACTTGACGATCCACGAAATCAATATGGGAAATTTTTCTTTCTTCAAGATATTCTTCATATTTTTTTAGATCCCTACGATAAGCGCCAATGGTATTACTACTCAAACCCTTCTCGATTTGAATAAAATTCAAATATTCTTCAATGATTGTATTCATATAAGCACCTCTATTGAAGCGGTGGCTTCTTTAAACTTATTAGATTGCGTTAGAATTTTTAAGTATATTTGTGAAAATAAACCCCTAATTAGCCTTTACCTTTCGCTTGGCAATCAGAACAAACGCCATGGAAAGTTAAACGATGGTCAAGTATTTTAAAGTTAAATTCATTTTCAACACGATTTTCAACTTCAGGTAGTAAATCTTCATCAATTTCATCTACCTTACCACATTCCATGCATACAAGATGATGATGGAAATGTTTAGCCCCTTCTTTACGTAAATCGAAACGAGCTACTCCGTCACCAAAGTTTATTTTATCAACGACTTTGAGTTCAGCTAACAACTCTAAGGTTCTGTATACCGTAGCTAAACCAATTTCAGGCGCTTTATCTTTCACTTTTAAATACACATCTTCAGCACTAAGATGATCTTTTTCATTCTCTATTAAAACTCTAACTGTAGCCTCTCGTTGTGGAGTTAATTTATAAGATGATTGTTGTAATTGTTGCTTCACGCGATTGAGACGTTCTTCCACGGAAGCCTCACTCCTCTACTAAGAATTATAATCATTTTAATTTAATCTATGATTCACTAAATAAAATATCAATATTCTCAATAAAAAGCAAGAGTTTACGCTAGTTATTTAGAATGATTATAATTTAATAATAAGTGCTGTAGAGCGATAATTGTTTTAGCATCCTCGAGTTCCTTGTTTTTTAACATAGATTTTACATTCTCAATAGATACCTTATGTAGTTCTACAAATTCGTCATCATCTAAATTCATTTCACCTTCAGACAACTGATCTGTAAAATAAATTGATAATTTCTCACTTGAAAAACCTGGAGATCCATACATATCTGTTACAAATTCTAGATTTGAAGCAATATATCCTGTCTCCTCTTGTAATTCACGTTTCGCAGCTTCTTCACGCTCTTCACCTTTTTCAAGTTTGCCTGCTGGTATTTCAAGCAAAGGTTTTTCAGCTGGCTTTCTAAATTGTTTAACTAATAGGACTTCGTCTTCAGGTGTTACTGCACACACTGCTACGGCACCATTATGATAAACTAATTCACGTTTAGATGTACTGCCGTCGGGTAATTCAACATCATGTAGTTCTAGGTCAATAATTTTTCCATTGTAAATGACTGTGCGGTCAATAGTTTTTTCGTTTAATCTCATATGTAAACACGTCCCTTTTATTTATATTTATAAATTGATAAACTGAATGCGTCAGTTAAAGTGTATCGAAAGGAGAATGGACATGCAAAAAAATATTTTAAAAAGTGGCATCGAAATTTCTGAACTTGGTTTGGGTTGCATGAGTTTAGGTACAGATTTTAATAAAGCGCAACCTATCATTGAAAGTGCAATCGAACAGGGTATTACATATTTTGATACTGCAGATATGTATGATCAAGGAATTAATGAGGAAATTGTAGGAAAAGCTTTAAAGAAATATCAAAATCGTGATGACATCGTAATCGGTACGAAAGTCGGCAATCGACTAACTGACGATGGAAACGTAACATGGGATCCCTCTAAGAAACACATTAAAGAAGGTGTGAAAGGATCTTTAAAACGTTTAGGACTAGACCGTTTAGATTTATATCAATTGCATGGTGGAACAATTGATGATCCACTAGATGAAACTATCGGTGCTTTTGATGAATTAAAACAAGAAGGTATTATTAGAGCTTATGGTATTTCATCCATCCGTCCAAACGTTATTGATTACTATTTAAAACATAGTCAAATCGAAACTTTAATGTCTCAATTTAATTTAATAGATAATAGACCTGAAAGTCTTTTAGATACTATTCATGAGCAACAAGTTAAAGTGTTAGCGCGTGGACCAGTGTTTAAGGGATTATTAACCTCTAATAGTGTCGACGCATTAGATAAAAAGTTTAAAGATGGTATTTTTGAATATACTCGTGATGAGTTAGGTGAAACCATTGCATCAGTTAAAGAAATTGAAAGTAATTTAAGTGCCCTTTCATTTAAATATTTAACTTCTCATGATGCTCTTGGTTCAATCATCGTCGGCGCAAGTAGTGTAGAACAATTAGAAGAAAATGTGCGTAACTATTATAAGGATGTAAGTTTAGATCAAATTAAATCTGCGCGTGAACGTGTGAAGAATTTAGAATATACTCAACATCTAAAATAATGTATAAGAGAGTTTAAAATATAAAAGCTTTAAGATGATTTCAACTTACTGAAATGGTCTTAAAGCTTTTTTTGCTTACTCTGAAGCGAGAGTAGTATGAGTAGTCTCATTATAGATTTCTTGAAACCAATAAACATTCTTAATAAAAGCCACCCATCTCAAAATAAGTTTCGGTCATTAAAATTGTTTGATGTAAACATGGGTCTTTTGTGTCGTTTTTACATTCACTTCTATTCCAAGAATCTGCTGTTGGATTACAAGTTGATGAAACTTTGCCTCAATATATTCAATTTCAGCATCACTGAGCGTGTTATAAAATTCAGTTCCAACTAAATATTCTAAAGTAAAACTTCTATTAATTGGTAGTCGTTTAGAATTAGCGATTGCTTTATTAATAATACCATCAATGCTACATATCATTTTTAGCCCACCCTTTTAAAAGGACTTATAGCAAGCCTGCTTCATAATTAATCACTATTCTTTGTTTTTAAATAAATTCGGTAAACAATTTTCCAGTGTTCTCGGTGCAAGGTGATATAATTTTAAAATATTATGCATCCACCCAGGTTGATTGATTTCTTTTTTATTCTTTAAAATTCCTAAAATGATGCGCTCGGCAAGTTGCTCAGCATCAATCATTATAAGTTTATATTTATTAAAAAAAGCAAGTGACGGGTCTGCCTTTTTATGAAATGGTGTATCGATAGGTCCAGGATGTACTGCCATAATATGAAATTCAGGTTCTTCTAATCTCAATGCGTTAAGAACGGCAGTCAATGCAGCTTTTGAAGCGCCATAGTGTGCCGCGTTAGCTTGCGTAACAAAGGCCGCTTGACTTGAAATGCCGATAATATGTGCATGTTTTACTAACTTTGGTCGTAGAATTTGGTACATTAAATTAAAACTTACGAGATTAACGTCATATGTTTCAATGACTTCGTCTAAAGTATGGTTATTAATGGATTTAAAATAACCTAAACCTGAACTGTATATGAAACCATTGACTGGCGCTTTTATTTTTTCTGAGAGTTGGTAAATATCTTCTCGTTGTTGTAAGTCACATTGAATGACATTTATATTTTTAGAATGACTTCTGAAATCAATTTGATTAAATTTAGAAATGTTTCTAGCTAAAACAGTGACATGAGCGCCTCTTTTAAGAAGTTGGTGAACGAGGGATAATCCAAGACCACTTGTTCCTCCTGTCACGATATAATGTTGTCCTATCATATTTAACATCCTTTTTGTACTAACAATGCATTTTATAAGGAAAATGAAGTAATATCATGCGTTTATACGAGTTATATTACTTCTTATAGATATGTGTTACTATGTATTTATAATCTTAAGGCAATATAAATGATTAATCAAAAGAGATGAAGGTGATGTGGTTAAAATGAAACTTGTATTCTATGGTGCAGGTAATATGGCACAAGCTATTTTTACAGGAATTATTAATTCTAATAATTTAGATCCCAATGACATTTATTTAACAAATAAATCAAATGAACAAGCTCTGAAAGATTTCGCGGAAAGATTGGGAGTTAATTATAGTTATGACGATAAAGAATTATTGAAAAATGCTGACTACGTTTTTCTTGGAACGAAGCCACATGATTTTGAAGCATTAGCAGAAAGAATTAAAGATGATATTACTGATGATAATCGCTTTATTTCTATTATGGCTGGCCTATCGATTGATTATATTAGACAGCTATTAGATACGAATAACCCATTAGCACGTATTATGCCAAATACTAATGCGCAAGTGGGACATTCTGTAACAGGAATTAGCTTTTCAAATAATTTTGGACCTAAATCTAAAGATGAAGTTAATGAATTAATTAACGCATTTGGATCGGTTATAGAGGTTTCTGAAGATCATTTACATCAAGTGACTGCGATTACAGGTAGTGGTCCTGCATTTTTATATCATGTATTTGAGCAGTATGTAAAGGCAGGTACTGAACTAGGATTAGAAAGAGATCAAGTAGAAGAATCTATTCGTAATTTAATTATCGGGACAAGCAAGATGATAGAACGCTCTGATTTAAGTATGGAACAATTAAGGAAGAATATTACTTCTAAAGGTGGAACTACTCAAGCAGGCTTAGATGCCCTATCTCAATACGATATTGTATCAATGTTTGAAGACTGTTTAAGTTCTGCTGTTAATCGTAGTGTAGAATTATCAAATAAAGAATCTGAATAAATAAGCTAAAACGCTTTTTCCCTTTCCCGGCTTAAAGGGTAAGGAAAAAAGCGTTTTTTATATTTTATATGTCTCGAAATCTTTAACGAAATAAAATTGTGGAATCTGAGATTGATTGTTAATTTCTTTATAAATAGATTCTACATCTTCTAAGTTGTATCGATTGCTAATATGAGTAATAAGACTTTTACCAACATTAGCGTTCTTAATCAATTGAAAAACATCATCTATGTGGCTGTGATGATAATTGTTGGCAAGTGTCTTTTCCCCTTCTATATAAGTAGCTTCGTGTACCATGACATCTGCATTTTTAGCTAATACATATTCATTATCACAAGGTTTCGTATCTCCAAATATAGCAATGATTGGGCCAGGTTTCGCTTCTCCTTTAAAGTCATCAGATTGGTATATCAAACCATTATGTTCAAATGTATCTTGTATTTTTACTTCTTGATATTTTGGACCAGGTTCTAACCCAATGGCTTTTAGAGCTTCCACATTAATTGTTCCTGGTGTGGTTGGTGCTTCTATACGATAGCCATAAGATGTAATACCATGATTTAACACTTCTGCTTGTACCGTAAAACCCTCATGATGATATGTAAATTGTTGATTAATTTCAATATATGTAATTGGGTAATTAAGATGTGATTCCGATAACTTTAAAGACGTTTCAATATAATTTTGAATTCCTTTAGGACCAATTAGAGTTAAAGGTTTATTTTCTCCGCCTTGGAAGGAGCGACTTGTAAGTAATCCAGGAAGACCAAATATATGATCGCCATGCATATGAGTAATAAAGATGTGATCAACTTTTCCTAACTTTATTGAATGATGTAGGATTTGGTGTTGCGTTCCCTCGCCAACGTCAAATAACCATACTGAATTTGAATATGGTTCTAAATTTAAAGCGATGGATTGTGTGTTTCTCTCTTTAGTCGGTAATCCTGCACTCGTACCGAAAAATGTAACTTCCATGCATGATCCTCCTTTTCTTTCATATATTCTATCATATGTCATCATATTTTCTATATGAAGAAATAAAATATAATCAATACATTGTGTTTAATCCTTATACTTGCTAATCACTTATATGTATTTGTATGGTAAAGATATATGGTTAAATAGGATATAATCATGATATGATTTTGTTAACATTAAAACAATGTACTTCATAGTGTTAGTGCTATTGGAATAATCATTTTCGAAAAAAATAAATTGTGCTTAATTTCAAGCATATTTGATGACCATAAGTAATGATTATCATATAATATAATAATCTAGTATAATGATATATTTATTAAAAATGAAAGCATTGATACTAATATAAATCGGTGAGTCAATTGATATTCATCATATATCTATTTAAGAATTGAGGTTTTGATCTTGAGTACTAAAAGTAAACACATCCCTTGTTTAATAACAATATTCGGTGCCACTGGTGACCTTAGTCACAGAAAGCTATTCCCTTCTATATTTCATTTGTTCCAACAAGATAATTTAGATGAGCATATTGCTATCATTGGTATAGGTCGTCGTGATTATTCAAATGAGGAGTTTCGTGATCAAGTTAAATCATCAATTCAGAAACATGTTAAAGACACGAATAGAATTGATGAATTTATGAATCATGTCTTCTATCATAAGACGGATGTAAGTGATGAAAGAAGTTATGAATCCTTACTACAATTTAGCAATCAATTGGATAAAGAATTAGGTTTACAAGGTAATCGTTTATTCTATTTAGCGATGGCACCTCAATTCTTTGGAGTTATCTCTGATTTCTTAAAATCATCTGGCCTTACTAATACAAAAGGTTTTAAACGATTAGTGATTGAGAAACCATTTGGTAGTGATTTAAAATCAGCAGAATCATTAAATAACCAAATTAGACGTTCATTTAAAGAAGAAGAAATTTATCGTATTGATCATTATTTAGGTAAAGATATGGTGCAAAACATTGAAGTACTACGCTTTGCGAATGCCATGTTCGAACCCCTATGGAACAACAAATACATTTCTAATATTCAAGTAACGTCTTCAGAAATTTTAGGTGTTGAAGATCGTGGTGGTTATTATGAATCAAGCGGTGCTTTAAAAGATATGGTGCAAAATCACATGCTACAAATGGTTGCCTTATTAGCGATGGAAGCACCTATTAGCTTGAACAGTGAAGACATTCGTGCTGAAAAAGTTAAAGTTCTTAAATCATTACGTCAATTTAAACCTGAAGAAGTTAGAAAGAACTTCGTACGAGGTCAATATGGTAAAGGAACTATAGAAGGTAAAGAAGTTAAGTCTTATCGTGAAGAAGATCGTGTGGCCGAGGATTCTAATACACCTACATTTGTATCAGGAAAATTAACAATTGATAACTTTAGATGGGCTGGTGTCCCTTTCTACATTAGAACTGGTAAACGCATGAAATCGAAATCGATTCAAGTAGTTGTTGAATTTAAAGAGGTTCCTATGAACTTGTATTATGAAACAGATAAATTATTAGATTCTAATTTACTAGTCATTAATATTCAACCTAATGAAGGCGTTTCGTTACATTTAAACGCTAAGAAAAATATTCAAGGCATCGATACTGAACCAGTTCAATTATCTTATGCTATGAGTGCACAAGATAAAATGAATACGGTTGATGCATATGAGAACTTGTTATTTGATTGTCTTAAAGGTGATGCTACTAACTTTACGCATTGGGAAGAATTGAAATCAACTTGGAAATTTGTAGACGCTATTCAAGATGAGTGGACTATGGTTGAACCATGCTTCCCTAACTATGAAGCGGGTACTAATGGCCCTCTTGAAAGTGATTTATTATTAAGTCGTGATGGAAATCACTGGTGGGACGATATTCATTAATTTACTGTGATAACGTAATAGATTTTTAATGATTGTTTAGAAAGTAATTTAAATTTAAGTGAATGATGGCGAACTTATTTATAGTATTGCACATAAGGTGTTCTTATCTAATGAATACTTAGCAAGCTATACCTTCAAGTCCGTTGTTGTTCACTTTTTTGATTTTAATTTTAAAATACTAGGGCTTTCAGATGTATCTTAGGCGAAAATAATGTACAATAATGATTATGATTCAAAGTAATTGGAGTGAAAGTTTTGGACGTTATCAAGCAAATACAACAGGCAATCGTATACATTGAAGATCGTCTATTAGAGCCTTTTAATTTGCAAGAACTCAGTGATTACGTTGGTCTTTCGCCATATCATTTGGAACAATCATTCAAAATGATTGTTGGTCAATCGCCAGAACAATATGCTCGCGCTCGTAGAATGACGATTGCAGCAACAGACGTCATGCACGGCGCAAGTCGTTTAATGGATGTAGCTAAAAAGTATAGATATGCTAATTCTAATGAATTTGCTAATGACTTTAGTGATTTTCATGGCATTTCACCTATCCAAGCCTCAACAAAAAAAGATGAACTTAAATTTCAAGAAAGATTATATATAAAATTGTCAACGACAGAAAGAGCTCCGTATACATACAGGCTTCAAGAAACAGAGGATATTTCACTTGTTGGATACTCTAGGTTCATCCCTACTAAGGACTTATCTAATCCTTTTAATGTCCCTGATTTTTTAGAGGATTTATTGGTTGAGGGCCTTATTAAAGAACTTAGACGATATAATGATGTGAGTCCATATGAATTATTTGTCGTTAGTTGTCCGCTTGACCAAGGTTTAGAACTTTTCGTTGGTGTTCCTAGCGAACGTTATCCAGCTCACTTAGAAAGTAGATTCTTACCAGGACGGCACTATGCGACATTTAATTTACAAGGCGAAATTGATTACGCTACGAATGAAGCGTGGTACTATATTGAATCGAGCTTACAACTCACGTTACCTTATGAACGAAATAGTTTGTATGTTGAGGTTTATCCATTCGATATTTCATTTGACGACCCATTCACTAAAATACAATTATGGTTGCCTATTAAACAAGAAGCTTACGATTTTGATGAACTAGATTAAATTTGAAAATGATAAAAGGTAAAGTGATGTAAACTTTGAATAATACATCACTTTACCTTTTCTTTATGTGGAAGACTGTTGTTGCTCGTCTTCTCACGTGGTGTTTAGACTTTAATGACAAACGCTTCATATGGCTGTATTTTGTCAAAGTCTATAACATGGCTACTATAGTTGTGAAGCATGACTTGCTGTTCATTTTCAATGAGATAAGGGACATTGAGTTTTGAAACTTGATCAGTAAGATTTCCTACAACAAGTATTTTCTTGTTATTCAGTGTACGAGTGTATGCAAAGAGATTAGGATTGTCTTCATCTACTAAATTAAACTGTCCATATGTGTATATTTCATCAGATTTTTTTAATTGAATTAAATCTTTATAGAATTGTAGTATTGATTGAGGATCATGGATTTGTTGTTCAACATTGATTGTTTTATAGTTAGGATTGACCGGGAACCACGGTGTGCCATTGGTAAAACCTCCGTTAGTTGATTGATCCCATTGCATAGGTGTTCTTGAATTATCACGATTCTCCATTTTATATTTATTTAAAAGTGCATTAACATCGCCACCTTGAGCTTTAACGATGTTGTATTCGTTTTTTACTGCAACGTCATTGAACGTTTCTATACTATCAAATGGGTAATTAGTCATACCTATTTCTTGACCTTGATATATAAATGGTGTGCCTTGCTGTAAAAAGTATGTTACAGCATGACTTGTAGCAGATTCGTACCAATACTGTTTGTCATCTCCCCATGTTGATACACGACGTGGTTGGTCATGGTTTTCGATAAATAATGCATTCCAACCAACATCTTCTAAGCTTTTTTGCCAACGATTTAAAATAGTTTTGTAAGATTTTACATCAAATTTTGAATCTCCTGTACTCCATAAACCTAAGTGTTCGAATTGAAAAATCATATTAAATTTGCCTTCTTCTTCGCCAACCCATTCTTTAGCGTTATCAGGGTTTACACCATTAGCTTCACCTACTGTCATAATATCGTATTGACTTAGTGATTTATCCTTCATTTCTTGAAGCCATGGTTGGATACCAGGTTGATTCATATCAACATCAAAGGCTGGCGCATATGATTTTCCCTCTGGCAAAGGTAAATCTCCAGCTTCAAATGTCTTTTTGATATGAGTGATTGCATCAACTCTAAAGCCATCAATACCTTTATCAAACCACCAGTTCATCATTTCAAATACAGCATTGCGTACTTCTGAATTATCCCAATTCAAGTCGGGTTGTTTTTTACTAAATAAGTGGAAATAGTATTGGTTTGTTAATTCATCATATTCCCAAGCTGATCCATTGAAGATACTCTCCCAATTGTTAGGCTCAGAACCATCCTCTTTAGGATCTTTCCAAATGTACCACTCTCTTTTAGGGTTATCCTTACTTGATTTAGACTCTATAAACCACGGATGTTCATCTGATGTATGATTTACAACTAAATCTAAGATTAATTTCGTACCTTTATGATGGACTTCTTTAAGTAAACGATCAAAATCTTCCATGGTGCCAAAATCGTCCATGATAGCTCTATAGTCACTAATATCATAACCATTATCATCATTAGGAGATTGATACATCGGGCTTAACCAAATCACGTCGATACCTAAATCTTTAAGGTAATCTAATTTTTCGATAACACCAGGCAAATCACCGATACCATCATTGTTACTATCATTGAAACTCCTAGGATACACTTGGTAAGCTACTGCTTCTTTCCACCATTTTCTGTTCATTTGGTTCACTCCTCATTCGTTATTGTCGTTTGTCTCTCTATAAAGTGTGTTGGATTGATACTCTCTTTTAATATACATTTGTAGTTTAACAATTTTATAATTCTTTGTGTGCATTTATGCAAGCGCTTGCATAGATATTGTAAATAGAGCCTCACTCCATAAAATTAAAGTTTTGAGTGAGGCTAGTATCTTTATTTATTCAATATTGATAATTATTCTTCAACCCATTGTGTGTGGAATACACCTTCACGATCTTTACGTTCATAAGTATGTGCACCGAAGTAGTCACGTTGAGCTTGAATTAAATTTGCAGGTAAGTCTTCTGAACGATAACTATCGTAGTAGTTAATACTTGCTGAGAAACCAGGTGTAGGAACACCATTTTGAACACCTGTTGCAACAACATCACGTAGTGCATCTTGATATTCAGTTACAATATTTTTGAAGTAAGGATCTAGTAATAAGTTTTGTAATTCTGAGTTATTATCATAAGCATCTTTAATTTTTTGTAAGAATTGAGCGCGAATGATACAACCCTCTCTCCATATCATAGCTAATTCGCCCAGTTTTAAATTCCATTCATGATCTTCACTTGCTTTACGCATTTGAGCAAAACCTTGTGCATATGAACAAATTTTACTCATATATAATGCTTTGCGAATCTTTTCTAAGAATTCTTCTTTATTACCTTCAAAAGAAGCTTTAGGACCATTCAATGTTTTAGAAGCATTAACACGTTCTTGTTTAATTGATGAAATAAAACGCGCAAATACTGATTCTGTAATAATTGTCAACGGTATACCTAATTCAAGTGCATTGATTGAAGTCCACTTACCAGTACCTTTTTGCCCTGCAGTATCAAGAATTTTTTCAACTAGTGCTTCCTTATCATCGTCTAATTTTGTGAAAATATCACCAGTGATTTCGATTAGATAACTTTCTAATTCACCAGCATTCCATTCTTTAAAGGTATTAGAAATTTCTTCATGAGACATTCCTAATAAGTCTTTCATCATCGCGTAGCTCTCTGCGATAAGTTGCATGTCAGCATATTCAATTCCATTATGAACCATTTTGACGTAATGTCCTGCGCCATTTGGCCCAATATAAGTCACACATGATGCACCATCTTTAGCTTTTGCAGCGATTGCATCAAGAATATCACTTACTTTATTATATGCGTCTTCTTGGCCACCTGGCATTAATGAAGGTCCAGTTAATGCACCTACTTCTCCACCAGACACTCCCATTCCGATGAAATTAACGCCACTTTCAGCAAGTGCTTTATTACGACGGATTGTGTCTTGATAGTTTGTGTTGCCTCCGTCGATTAATATATCATCATCATCTAGTAAAGGTAATAAGCCATCAATTGTTGCATCAGTAGCAGGTCCAGCTTTGACCATTAGTAAAATTTTACGGGGCTTTTCGAGTGAATTAACAAATTCTTCTAAAGAGTAAGTTGGGTGAATTTGTTTACCTTGTGATTCTTCAATCATTTCATCTGTTTTTTGTCTTGAGCGGTTATATACTGAAACACTATATCCTCGAGATTCAATGTTCCAAGCAAGGTTTTTACCCATTACAGCTAAACCTACTACTCCTATTTGTTGTGTCATATTACTTACCTCTCTTGTTCAAAATTTTCAATAATATTGTAACATAAAACGCATATTAACAATTACTAAAAGACTGTATTATTCGCTAACAAGTTCTATAATTTTTAAAATTTGACTTGCTAACATACATAAATCTTTAGTAGCGATACGTTCAGATGTTGTGTGGATGTTTTCATAACCTACTCCTAAAATAACTGAAGGAATTCCATATCTATTCATTATATTTCCATCAGAACCACCGCCAGCAATACAAGTATCACCATTAAGTCCTAAAGCAACTGCACTTGCTATTGCATATTTTGTCACGTCTTCATGATCTTCCACCTTAAATCCTGGATAACTTGTTTCTATTTCTACATGAGCTTCACCACCAAATTCTTTAGCAGTGCTCTCAAAGGTATCTTTCATATGTTGAACTTGTACTTCAATACTTTGGTCATTGTGAGATCGTGCTTCAGCTTCAAGAACAACTTCATCAGCAACAATATTTGTTGCAGAGCCACCATGGAATTTACCAATATTTGCAGTTGTTAAATCATCGATTTGGCCTAAATTCATTCTACTAATCGCTTTAGCAGCGATATTAATAGCACTAATACCTTTAGTTGGGGTACTCGCGTGAGCCGTTTTACCTTTAATGGTAGTATAAATCTTCATTTGTGTAGGGGCACCGACAACAGTTGTACCTACCTCTTTACTTGCATCAACGGCATAGCCAAAGTCTGCATCTAGTAATTGCGTATTTAATGCCTTAGCTCCCAATAAACCTGATTCTTCACCAACTGTAATGACAAATTGAATTTGTCCATGAGGTAAATTATGCTCATTTATCTGTTCGATTGTTTCGAGTATAGCAGCTAAGCCTGCTTTATCATCTGCGCCTAGAATAGTTGTACCATCAGAGTAAATGTAACCATCGTCCTTCACTTGAGGTCGTATATTTACACCAGGCACTACTGTATCCATATGACTAGTGAAATAAAGCTTTGGTATCTGTTTGTTTGATAAATTACTAGGTAAAGTGCATATTAGGTTGTTAGCGCCTAATCCTTCTTGTTCTGAAGCGTTATCCTCCTTGACGATTAGCCCTAGATTTTCAAATTTTTCTTTAAGTATAGGTTGAATAGTTTGTTCATAACCTGTTTCTGAATTAATTTTTGCTAACTCTAGAAAAGTATTCAATATACGTTCTTTGTTAATCATGATTGCAAGTCCCCTTTCGTATATAAATATATTTTAACTGACTTTCAAGTTTATCAAAAATAAATTGATTGCTTTTTAGAATTAAATCATATAAGGTTACGATATATAGACGTATTTAAGTCGTTGTTAAACGATTTATATAAATATACGGAGGAATTAAGAATTGAATAATAAAGTTTTACGTATCATTATTATTGTTATGCTTGTAGCCGTAGTACTTGCATTACTACTTACAAGTTTGGCACCAGTTATGAACTAATAAATAAACCGTTACATCGAACTTTTTTCAAAATAAGTTTAATGTAACGGTTATTTTTCATATTTCACTATGCAATTTTAACGAACCAAATTGTGATTTGATATTTAAGTATTCTTCTAATTCATTTAATATCTGTATAACATTTGCTCGTGAATTTAATGCTTGATGTGTAGTTGGTAACGGTAATTGATCTAAGGATAGTCGAATCTCATAAAGTGAGTGAAGTCGCAATGCTGTATAATCGTTACTATTAACGTTGCTGCCTATTTCTGACATTAATTGAGATATTTTTTCAAGGATAGGGTCATCAGTAGAAATACTCTCTATAAGATGCGTCATTCTTTTTAATAACTCTACTTGTTCTTCTCTCATATCAAAGTAGTGATAGTAGGAGTTTTCATTTCTGACAAAATGATTTTTAACATCCCTAAAAGCTAAGGACTTTGCTTTCTTGATGTTCAATAGTAGTGCGTCGAATTTAATATCTAGTTGATCTTTGCGCATTGTACAAGCATGACTAAAAATAGTGAAAATATCTGTAATTTGATGTTCAATATCATTTTTATAACGTTTTAAATTTTTGTCTAAACTTGGCATCATGAGATTCATAATAAAGGCAATACCTAAACCTACTGTTAAAAGTAGTATTTCATTAATCATCAAGTGCCCATTAATTTCTTTAGCATTAAAAACATGTAATAAAATGACGCAACTCGTTATTACGCCTTCTTGAGCATTGAGAACAACTGTTAAAGGAATAAATAAAAGGACAATTAAACCTAAAACTAATGCATGTTGACCTAATAAACTAAAAATAGCTGAGCCTAAAAACAAAATTAATAAACATGAGACTAGGCGTGAAACAATAGCTTGTACAGAATGCATTTTAGTATGCTTGATACATAATACGACTAAAATCGCACTAGAAGCATAATTATCTAAACCTAGTAACTTACAAATTATAACTCCTAGCGTCATTCCTACTGCAGTTTTGAGAGTTCTAAATCCAATCTTATAAGGATTTAACTTTAACATGTGTTTTAGGCCTCTTATCTTTCTTCACAATATTTTTCGAATAAGCCTTGTAATTGGTTGATTACATCCATAACATCATGACCTTCAATTTGATAACGTTCTATCATTTCAGTAATTTTACCGTCTTTAATTAATGCAAAAGAAGGACTTGAAGGTGCATATCCTTCAAAATAATCTCTTGCTTGTTGAGTTGCTTCTTTATCTTGTCCAGCAAAAACTGTGACTAGTCGATCTGGTAATTTATCATAGTGTAATGCGTGAGAGGCTGCTGGACGTGCAATACCACCAGCACAACCACAAACTGAATTGACCATAACTAAAGAAGTGCCATCTTGTTTTAAAACACTATCTACTTCATCAGCAGTTGTTAATTGTTCATAACCTGCTTCTTCAATTTCATTACGTGCTTGTTCAACAACCCCGTTCATATATAAATCGAAATTTAAATCCATATTAGGTCACCTTTCATTTCATTGTTAATTTTAACTTCTTTTATTCTACTAATTAAAAGTATATTGTTCAACAAGCTTGATTAAGTATTCTCACTCATTTTCAAATAAAATAAACTGTCGACAATATCAATGAAGTTGTCGACAGTAATATATGGATATGTGAGATTGAAATCTTAATAGATATTTGTATTCTCAATAGAATATTGTTCAATACGTTTTTTAATATGATTCATAAATTGACCTGTTTGTAGTCCGTCAAGGATACGATGATCGATCGAAATACATAAATTAACCATACTTCTAATTGCAATCATATCATCTATAACAACAGGCTTTTTAACCACAGATTCCACTTGTAATATTGCGGCTTGAGGATGGTTAATAATTCCCATTGAAGACACTGAGCCAAATGAACCAGTATTATTTACTGTAAATGTGCCACCCTCCATATCTGCTTGAGTAAGTTGGCCATTGCGAGCTTTTGTAGCTAAGTCATTGATTTCTCTAGCAATACCCTTGATAGATTTTTCATCAGCATGTTTAATGACCGGCACATATAATTTATCTTTATCAGCTACAGCAATTGAAATATTAATATCTTTATGAATAACTATTTCATCACCTTGCCATGTGCTATTTAGTAAAGGATGTGCTTTCAAGGCATCAGCTACAGCTTTTACAAAGAATGCAAAGAATGTCAGATTATAACCTTCGTTTTGTTTAAATGTGTTTTTGTGATGATTTCTTGTTTTAACTAAATTCGTTGCATCAGCTTCTATCATCATCCAACCATGAGGAATTTCAGTAACACTTGTCACCATATTTTGAGCAATTGCTTTACGAACCCCTTTAACAGGAATTGTACTTCCTTGATTGTATGTTATATCGGACTCAGATTGACTTTGAGATTGTAAAGTTTGTTGAGATGATTGGTTGTTTTGACTCTGATTACTAGTGGAATTGCTAGTTGTATTTTCAATCATTTCAGGATTATTAATTACTTTTTCAATATCTTTTTTAGTGACACGTCCACTGAAACCTGTACCCACTACTTGAGTTAAATCGATGTTGTTTTCAGAAGCTAATTTGAAGACAACAGGTGAAAAACGACCATTATTTTTAGGTTGTAAAGATGAATCATTAGTATTTTCATTTATTTCCGATTGAGACAAATTTTTTTTATGACTAGAAGATTGTTCTTCATAAGAATGATTTGCTTCTGTCTCACTATCTATATCATCTCTTTCTTCTCCTGTATCGATTTTACAAATTACTGCATCAACGCTTACTGTTTCTCCTTCATTAACTATAAGTTCGGTAACTTTACCTGAAACTGTAGAAGGTACTTCAGCGGTAACTTTATCTGTAATTACTTCACATAAAGGTTCATATTCTCCTACTTCATCGCCTACAGCAACTAACCATTGTTCTATTGTACCTTCATGAACACTTTCACCTAATTTAGGCATTTTAATTTCCAATTGATACCCTCCTTAGAATTCCGCTAATTCGCGCATTTTTTCTCGTATCTTTTCAGGACTCATCATTATTTCATTTTCTAAGACAGGTGAAAATGGCATAGATGGAACGTCGGGTGCAGCTAAACGCATAATCGGTGCATCTAGTTCAAATAAGCAATGTTCTGCTATAATTGCCGAAACCTCTGACATAACGCTACCTTCTAAATTATCTTCTGTAACGAGTAAAACCTTGCCGGTTTGTTTAGCACGATCAATAATAGTTTCTTTATCTAATGGATATACCGTTCTTAAGTCTACAACTTCAACATTAATACCGTCTTCAGCTAAAATATCAGCTGCTTGTAAACAATAATTAACCATTAAACCATAAGTGAAAACAGTGATATCATTGCCTTCTCTTTTTACATCTGCTTTTCCTAAAGGTACTGTATAGTAATCTTCTGGAACTTCTTCTTTTAAAAATCGATAAGCTTTTTTGTGTTCAAAGAATAAAACTGGATCATTAGATTCAATTGATGATAATAATAATCCTTTTGCATCATAAGGTGAAGAAGGAATTACTATTTTTAATCCTGGGGTTGAAGCGAAAATGCTTTCAATACTTTGTGAGTGATACAAACCACCATGAACACCTCCACCAAAAGGTGCTCTAATAGTTATAGGACAGCCCCAATCATTGTTAGAACGGTATCTCATCTTAGCAGCTTCACTTATTATTTGATTAGTCGCTGGTAGAATGAAATCCGCGAATTGAATTTCTGCGATAGGACGTTTACCCATCATTGCTGCGCCTATTGCTGTTCCTATAATATTTGACTCTGCAAGTGGGGTATCAATTACACGTTCTTTTCCATATTTTTCTTGTAAGCCTTGTGTAACGCCAAATACGCCACCCTTTTTACCTACATCTTCACCTAAGATGAAAGTATTTTTATTTTTTTCAAGTGCTAAATCATGAGCTTGGCGAATTGCTTCTAAATAGGATAATTTAGTCATTTTCTTGGCCTCCTTCATCATAAACGTGTGCATATGCTTCTTCGATTGAAGGATATGGAGCCTCTTCAGCGGCCTTCGTCGCTTTATTAATTAATTCTTTGTGTTCTTGTTCTAAATCAGAAAGCCATTGTTCATCTATAATCTCATTTTCAAGTAAGAAGGATTTAAATTTAATATTACAGTCTCCTTCTTTAAGACTATCACGTTCTTCTTGAGTACGATATTTATCATCGTCATCTGAAGAATGTGGTGTCATTCGAGAAGTAACAGCTTCTATTAAAGTAGCGCCTTCTCCATTTAAAGCACGATTTCGTGCTTCTTTCATAGCTTTATAAACAGCAATAGGATCATTTCCATCTACTTGTTCACCATACATACCATAACCTAAAGCACGATCAGAGAGTTTTTCAGCAGCGTATTGTAATGAATCTGGTACTGATATAGCATATTTATTATTAATAATCACGCAGACAAAAGGTAAATCGTGCACACCTGCAAAGTTAAGACCTTCATGGAAGTCGCCTTGATTTGAACTTCCTTCCCCAACAGTTGCGGTAGCAATATTTTGTTTATTATCCATTTTTAATGCAAGGGCAGCACCTACTGAATGCGGAATCTGAGTTGCTACTGGAGAACTCTGAGATAAGATGCCTTTATCTTTATGACTAAAGTGAGATGGCATCTGTTTACCGCCGGAATTGATATCATCTCTTTTACCGAAAGCAGATGACATCGTGTCTAAGGGTGTTATACCCATATATGTAACAAATGCTAAGTCACGATAATATGGAGAAGAAATATCCCCTTCTTCCATAGCGTATGCCATACCAATTTGAGTGGCTTCCTGTCCTTGACCACTTACAACGAAAGGAATTTTACCTGCGCGGTTAAGAAGCCATAATCTCTCGTCTACCTTTCTTCCTAAGTCCATCCATTTATACATCATCTTGAGGTCTTCTTCAGTAAGGCCTGCTGACTTATAATCAATCATTATTTTACCTCCTACTATACGTGAATCGCTCTACCTTCAACTTTTAATCCTAATTCCATCAAAACTTCAGATAAAGATGGATGAGCATGGGTAGTTAATCCAAGTTCTAAAGATGAGCCATTCATAAATTGCAATAATGAAACTTCATTAATCAATTCAGTTACATGAGGTCCAATCATGTTAAGACCAATGATTTCATCATTTTCTTTATTAATAATCACTTCGCAAAAACCATTTTGCTCACCAATATCATCAATCATCGCTTTCCCAATTGCTTTAAATGATACTTTATAAGCACGCGCTTTAATGTTTTGAGCTTTGGCTTCTTCAATATTTTTACCAATTGAAGCGATTTCTGGATATGTGTAAACACATTTTGGTACCAGGTCATAATTAACGGGTATAGGACGCCCATCAAACATGTGTTCAACTGCAACTAAACCTTCTTTTGAACCTACATGAGCAAGCTGAAGTTTACCTATGCAATCTCCTGCAGCATAAATATGCTTATCTTCAGTTTGTTGATATTCATTAGTGATAATATGTCCTGCTTTATTTGTTTTGATTTTTGTATTATTAAGACCAATATCTTGTGTATTTGGTGTTCTACCAACAGATATTAAAACTTTATCTACTTTAATTGCATTATTTTCAAAATAAATTGTAACACTATCATCATCTTTTTTAATACTATTTTCATCTAATTGGATATTCTCGTAGAAAGTTACACCTCTATGAGATAATTCTTTTTTTAATGATGAAGCGATTTGAGTACTTTCAGTTGGTAAAATACGGTCATTTGCTTCGATAACAGTAACTGAAGTTCCTAGGTCATTCATTAGTGAAGCAAATTCTAATCCGATGACACCACCACCTATAATCGCCAAATGTTCTGGTAAAGACTCAATTGAAAGGATATCGTCACTTGATAAAATACGTTCATGATCAAATTCAATAAATGGTAATGATTTCGGTGTAGAGCCAGTAGCAATTAATACAAATTGATTTGGTATTAAATCAGACTCACCATCTTCGTATTCCACTGAAATCGTACCACTTTGAGGTGAAAATATAGATGTTCCTAATATTCTACCAGTTCCATTATATATATCTATGTGATGGTGTTGCATTAACTGGTTTACACCTGTATGCATTTGATTCACAATATCATTTTTACGTTTTAAAATATTTTCAAAATTAACATTAAAATTACTTACATCAATACCAAAAGTACTAGCATTTTTAATAGTATGATGTATTTCAGCAGATTTTAATAAAGATTTAGTAGGTATACACCCTTTATGTAAACATGTGCCACCTAATAAAGATTTTTCAACTATTGCTACTTTCTTACCTAATTGCGAAGCTCTGATAGCAGCTACATAACCAGCAGTTCCTCCACCAAGGACGACTAAATCATATTGTTTTTCTGACATGGTCTTACTCCTTAAATATTTAGAAGACTAAATATGTCTGACATTTATAATCAAGACATCTTAGTCCTCTAATAAAATTACTTATTTTAATATTGAATTACATATTGAACTAAAGGTGATGTAATTCAAGATGTTCTTATAAATTAATACTTTCCTATTTTACATCAATTCGGATAGTTATTAAATTTAAAAATTAATGACAAATTTTTAAGAATCGATTCATTATACTCTTTTATAGAAAAATTTTAAATGTGCTACTACTAAAATGGATAAAGATTAATCCCTGTGATTTTGAGCAATCATTTCTTTAGCGTTTTCTCTTGTTAAATCAGTAACACTAGCTCCGGAAATCATTCGCGCTACCTCGTTAATTCTATCGTCATCTAATAACTCTTTAACTTGAGTAGTTGTCCTGTCATCATGTGAGGCTTTACTTATTAGAAGATGATGATCACTCATTGAAGCAACTTGAGGTAAATGAGAAATACATATGACTTGTATGAATTGAGCTATGTCTCTCATTTTTTCAGCCATTTTCTGTGCTGCCTGTCCAGAAACACCTGAATCCACTTCATCAAATAGAATTGCTGTTTGGCCACGTGATTTAACAAATATGCTTTTTAATGCAAGCATTATTCGAGATAATTCCCCTCCTGAAGCAATTTTATTCAAGCTTTTTAAAGGCTCTCCTTTATTAGGGCTAATTAAAAATTCTACAAATTCGATTCCTTCGTAGTTAGGTTCATCAAGAGGTTTGAAAGATATTTCTAAATTTGCATCTTTCATTTGTAAATTTTGAATTTCAGAAACAATATGGTCACGTAATTCCCTAGCGACGCGTCGCCGTTCTTTTGATAATGCTTTACCTATATCAATTACTTCTTGATAAAGTTGGTTAATTTCTTCTCTTAATTGTGATGAACTTTGTTCATAGTTTTCAATTTTATTAATCTCATTCTCTAACTTACTTTGATAAGCAATGAGTTCAGGAACATCTTTTCCATATTTTCGTTTTAGGTTATTTAAAAGATTCATCCTTGATTCAAGTTCATTTAATACTTGTTCATCAAATTCGGTGTTTGCCATTTCATCATATATATCATGTTTTGCGTCTTCAAGAACATAGTAGAATTGGTCAATATCTTCTTTCAATTTTTCGTATTTTTCAGGAACAATATCATTGATAGATTGAAGATGATTACTTAATTCGTATAATCGATCCGGAATAGCATTCTCATCTGTTAGTACTTGATGCGCATTATTCAATGCTAGGCTCAATTTTTCAGAATTCTGAATACGTTTAATATCAACTTCTAGTTGTTCTACTTCATCTTCTTTTAAAGAAGCTTCTGTAAGTTCTTCGAATTGAAATTTCATCAAATCAAGACGCTGTAGCAATGCTTGATCGGCTGATTCCAAATCTTCTAATTCTTTTCTTTTATCTTTATATTGATTGAAAATATTTTTATATTGTTGTAGCAAATCAGAATATTGATTTTCTGCATAATCATCGAGTAATTGAAGATGATATTTTTGCTTGAGTAATGATTGAGTTTCATGTTGTCCATGAATATCTAATAATTCTTGCATCACTTTTCTTAAATCTTGAAGTGTGACAATTTGATTATTGATACGACAAATGCTTTTACCAGAACTAAAGATTTCTCTCTTAACTAATAAAAAGTCTTCATCAATATCAATGGATAAATCTTCTAGAATAGATATTGCATCTTTGCTTTCATCTATATCGAATATACCTTCAATGATAGCTTTTTTCTCGCCATGACGCACATAATCAGAAGAAGCGCGCATTCCTATTAGCTGTCCAATTGCATCAATGATGATAGATTTACCTGAGCCTGTTTCGCCACTTAGGACTGTTAATCCATCTGAAAATTGTATTTCAAGTTTATCAATGATAGCAAACTGTTTTATTGATAAGGTTTGTAACATAAATTCATCGCATCCTTATAATAAATTAAAAATTCTAGTTTTTATCTCTTCACTTGCTTCTTCATTTCTACAAATAAGTAGACATGTATCATCGCCACAAATGGTACCAAGTACTTCATCCCAATCAATTTGATCAAGTATAGCTCCGATTGATTGTGCGTTACCTGGAAGTGTTTTAAGTACAAGTAAGTTTCCAGTTCCCTCTATATTTACAAAAGAATCCATTAAATATCGTCCTAATTTTTCTAAAGGATGATATTTTCTATCATTCGGTAAACTATAAACATATTGACCTGAAGGTGCGGGAACTTTAATTAATTGTAATTCTTTTATATCTCTTGAAACTGTTGCTTGTGTCACGTTTAAATCATATTCATTTAATCGTTTTACCAATTCATCTTGTGTCTCTATTTGTTCGTTCGAAATAATTTCTCTAATTTTTATATGTCTAACTGATTTTTTTGGCACAATAAACACCTCTAGTTACGAATATTTATACAATGATTTTAACACAAGCGACTCGTAACTACTACTAAACACTATTTAACTTTAACATTATTATTTTTTATCTTTGGCATGATAAAGGCATTTATTATAAAAATCCAAACTTTAACATGATAAAATAATTTATTGAATAAAAATTAGCGAATGAATATTTTTTGTATATGGAAAACAAAATATATATCAAATAATAAGGTTTTGTATCTAAGATTTCAAAATGAAAATATAATAGCTAAAACAAATCTAAAATTTAGCCTATAAATGAACTAGAACTCATCCATTTATAGGCTATAAATTAAAATCTAAATATCTTTATTAAATTTAATGATCTCTATTGTAAAATAAATCAACAATTTTTATTAATTCTGAAGTTTGATATTGTGAAGATATATTATTCAGACATTCCAAAGCTTGATTCTTATGATATTCCAGTTTGTCTTCAGCACCCTCTTTGCCTAATAAGGAAACATAAGTACTTTTATTATTCGATTCATCACTACCTACCGCTTTACCTATTTTTTTCTCATCGCCATAAACATCTAATAAATCGTCTTTAATCTGAAACATAAGTCCTAAATGTTCGCTGAATTCATTTAGATTGTGAGACGTCTTCTGATCTACTTGTGCAATATCTACAGCAGCCATTACTGCAAAAGTAAGAAGAGCACCTGTCTTTGCTTTATGAATAGACTCTAAAGTTTTTAAATCAACTGTTTGATTTTCGCTTTGCATATCTAATGTTTGTCCGCCAACCATACCGATATGTCCGCTTGCTTTAGATAATCGTTGTAAGACTTTTACTTTAACATTATCTTCAATTAAATCGTCATTTGAGACTAATTCAAATGCCTTTGTTAAAAGTGCATCTCCAGCTAATATTGCTTTCCATTCACCATAGACTTTGTGATTAGTTAGTTTACCGCGACGGTAATCGTCATCATCCATTGCAGGTAAATCGTCATGAATGAGTGAGTATGTATGAATCATTTCTAAAGCTAAAGCACTTTGAAGTCCTTTATGATAGTCTTCATTTAGCATATTTAATGTAAGTAATAATAATACAGGTCGAATTCTTTTTCCGCCGGCCTGAAGTGAGTACATCATGCTCTCTTCTAAATCGGTATTTAGATGAGATTCTGGAATTGCCTGCTTAAGATTAGTATTAACTTCTTCGATTAAATTACTCATTGTTAACTTCTTCATTTTCTTGTTCCTCAGCTTCTTCTTGCATTAATTTGTTCACTTTTTTCTCTGCATCTTTTAAAGTTGTATCACAAGCAGTTGATAATTTCATTCCTCTTTGATATAAGTCTAGTGATTCCTCTAATGAAACTGTTTCATTATCTAATTTTTGAACGATATTTTCTAGTTCTTGCATCATTTCTTCAAAGCTTTGCTTTTCTTTACTCATCATTACACCTTACTTTCTTTACAGTAGCATCAACGTTGCCATCTTTCATTGTTAAAGTGATTGTATCATTCTCAGTAATATCATGTGTACTTGTAACTACTTTATCATCCTTATTTACAATTGCATAGCCACGTAACATTGTATTAGTAGGACTCAAATTATTTAGATTTTCAATTTTATTTTTTAAATCTGTTTGTAATTTTGATAATTCATTTGTTATTGCTTGAGTCATACGTTCACGATATTGGGACACATGCATTTTATCTTGAGAAATGTTGTTATTGAGTGTTTTTAAATTGAAATGTTGTTTCAATAGCTTGAGGTTTTGAGTATGCTTTTCAAGATATGTCGACATCAATTGCTTAAGTTGTTTTTCAAGGTCATCACGCTTTTGAATTTGTTGATCATACAATAGTGAAGGTTGCTTAAATTTATAATAAGAATTTAGATGATTTAATTGTTTCTTCTGTTGTTCGATATATTGTTTAATAAACCTAGTTAATGAAAATTGATATTGTTTAATTTGTTGCATTAATTCATATTGGTCGGGTGTTGCGATTACAGCTGCTTGTGTAGGAGTAGCTGCTCTAACATCAGCTACAAAATCACTTAAAGTAAAGTCAGTTTCGTGTCCCACAGCTGAAATAATTGGTGTATTACAACTATATATTGCTTTAACTACTTCTTCCTCATTGAAGTTCCATAAATCTTCAATAGAACCACCACCACGCCCAACTATGATGGTGTCTACATCAAGTGTGTCAGCATGTTCAATTTTCTCTATAATATCTTGTTTTGCTTGCGTACCTTGTACCAATGTACTGATGTGTATCTGTTCAACTAAAGGATATCGACTGTTAATTGTTGAATGAATATCTCTAATTGCAGCACCAGTACTAGCTGTTAGGACCGCAATTCTTTTGGGAAATTTGGATATAGGTTTCTTAACGCTGCTATCGAAATAACCTTCTTTTGTAAGTTTCTTCTTAAGTTCTTCTAACTTTTGATATAAATTTCCAATTCCGTCAAGTTGCATCTTATTTACATAAATTTGATAGTTGCCCCTTCTTTCATAAACGGAGACACGAGCTTCGAGTAGAACTTCATCACCTTCTTTAGGTTCAAAGCCTAATTTAGAAGCATTACCTTTAAACATCATAGCGCTAATCACACTCTCTTTATCTTTAACGTTAAAGTATAAGTGTCCGCTTGAATGTTTCTTAAAGTTTGATAATTCTCCCTTTATTAAAACAGATTGCAAATGAGGATCTTGATCAAATTTATATTTAATGTATTTAGTTAAAGTAGTAACACTTAAATATTCAGTCATACATATCACTCATTTTAATTATTTATATTACTTAAAACACCATTAATAAATTTATAATGACCATCATCACTAAATTGTTTAGTAAGTTCAACAGCTTCATTGATGATAACTTTTTCAGGAGTGTCACTGTGTAACATTTCAAATGTAGCCATTCTTAAGATAATACGGTCAGATTTTAGTAAACGTTCAATTGACCAATCTTTTAAATATGGTTTAAACTTCTCATCTAATACAGCTTCATGATCTTTTACTCCTGTAACTAACCAGTTAATAAAATCAAAGTCTAAATCTGGATAATCATCTTTTATAAAGTTGATTGCTTCAGTGATACTTAAATCAGATTCTTTCATTTCTAATTGAAATAAAGTTTGAAAAGCTTGAATTCTTGATTCTTTACGACTCATATTTTACTCCTTCAAACGTATTTATATAATTAATGAGGCTGAAACATAAAACATTGTCTCAGCCATAATTAGCATATTGGTGAAAATGACTGAATTAAAAATTTTTTAAGTTTTTTTCAATTCAAATCAGTCTAACCAGTAGGAATATCATAGAGTGTACTACATTTATAAGTGACGCTTTATTTTGAATTAGAATTTTAATAAATGCTACTTCTATAATACCTCTACTTTGTACTATTTATTTTTCCACTACAATTTGTGTAATATGAATGTTAATTTGTTTTGGTTCAATTGCTGTCATAGTTGTTATTGAATTAAAAATTGCAGATTGAATATTATTGGCTGTTTTAGAAATATTTACTCCGTGCTTTAAAGCACAATAAATATCAATGTATATACCATCATCTTTAGCCTCAATTTTTACATCTCTATAGAGGTTTTTTCGACTAATTTTCTCTAAATTCGTCTTGCTTAATTCAGCAAAATGGCCTGTGATTCCATCGATTTCTGACGTGGCAATACTAGCAATAACAGATAAAACTTCTGGCGCAATTTCAATTTTACCTAAATTCGATTGAGAATAATCTGCTACATTGACCATCCGATAACCTCCTATTGATCATCATCCATAATATTGTATTTTTCTAAGAATTTTGTATTAAATTCACCACTTCTAAAGATTTCATTATTTAGTAGTCTAAGGTGGAACGGAATAGTAGTATCTATTCCTAATACAAGATACTCACTTAGTGAACGAATACCAGTCATAATGGCTTCATCCCTAGTAGGTTCATGTACAATAAGTTTAGCTACCATAGAATCATAATATGGAGGGATTGTATAGTTAGTATAACATGCTGATTCTATTCTCACTCCAAAACTACCTGGTGCTAAATATTGAGTAATCTTACCTGGTGAAGGCATAAAGTCTTTATATGGATTCTCAGCATTTATACGGAATTCTATAGCATGGCCATTAATTGAAATATCCTCTTGTTTGAATGGTAAAGCTTCACCCATAGCTACTTTAAGTTGTAATTTAACTAAATCCACACCAGTGACCATTTCAGTAACAGGATGTTCTACTTGAATACGAGTGTTCATTTCCATGAAATAGAAATTATCATCATCAAGATCGTAAATGAATTCTATCGTACCAGCGTTCTCATAGTTAACTGCTTTAGCTGCTCTAACAGCCGCATTTCCCATTTCTTGACGTTTTTCTTCACTTAAAATGGGAGAAGGCGCTTCCTCAACTAATTTTTGCATTCTACGTTGAATCGTACAATCACGCTCACCTAAATGTATGACATTACCATAACTATCTCCGACAATTTGAATCTCAATATGTCTAAAGTTCTCAATAAACTTCTCTAGGTATAAACCACCGTTACCAAAGGCAGTTTCTGCTTCTTGTTGAGTCATACGAATACCTGTTTCAAGCTCTTTCTCGTCACGTGCAACACGAATACCTTTTCCGCCACCACCTGCAGTAGCTTTAATTATTACAGGATAACCAATTTTTTTAGCTACTTTCTTAGCATCATCGATACTTTGGATAAGTCCTTCACTACCAGGTACGACAGGTACATTAGCTTTAATCATTTCTGCTTTAGCTACGTCTTTAATTCCCATTTTTTGAATAGATTCATAACTTGGACCAATGAATTTAAGTTGACATGCTTCACATAATTCTGCAAAGTCGCCATTTTCAGCTAAAAATCCATAACCAGGATGTACTCCGTCACAACCAGTAGAAGTCGCAATAGATAATATATTAGGTATGTTCAAATAAGAGTCCTTAGATAAAGTTGGACCGACGCAATATGCTTCATCAGCAATTTGAGTATGTAATGCATCTTTGTCCCCTTCGGAATATATAGCTACTGTTTGGATACCTAAATCATGAGCAGCTCTGATTATTCGAACAGCTATCTCCCCACGGTTTGCGATTAATATCTTATTCATTATTTCACCTTAAATAACGGCTGGCCATACTCTACCATTTGTCCGTCTTCTACTAAGATTTCCACGATCTCACCTGATGTTTCAGCTTGAATCTCATTAAATAATTTCATTGCTTCAAGAATACATACAGTTGTGTCGTTTGAAACTTTATCCCCTACTTGAACATAAGCATCTTCCTCTGGCGAAGGTGATTTATAGAATGTACCAACCATTGGCGCATTAATCGTTTCGTAATTATCACTAGCAGATTCTTGAGTTTCTTCCCCTGATTGAGTAGTTGATTGAGGTTGTGGCGCTGCTTGTGGTTGAGAAATCTGTTGTGCAGGTTGTTGAGCTACTTGAGGTGTAATGATTTCAGTTTCTTTCTCTTTTTTAAGATTAACAACGCTACCTTTGTTATCCTCAATGTTAATTTCAGTTAAATTAGATTGATCAAGAATTTCAATTAATTCTTTTATTTCTTTAAAGTTCATTTCGTACTGACTCCTTAGGTTTGTTTTCATCTACCCGTCTATTTTACTTGAGTCATTCACTCAATTCAAGCATGTTCATATGATGAAACATAGATAACAGGCTTAGTAACTTATAATTTAAAAAACAAAAATTGCAACAAACGGGTTAAGTAATAATTATTAATTAAATCAAGAAAAATACTCAAATATAGATGCCATTATATTTTCTAGTAAGTTTTGTAGCGATAATGATGCGAAGACGTTTGAATGCTTATCAAAATGATTCTGAGGTTGGGTAAATAGTGGTTCAGATTAATAATTCTAAGTTAAATTAAACTACGACATGAATTAAATGTTCAGTGGTGGATAAATTTTGATTTTATGTTACTTTTATTGAAGTAAAAGTCCAAAAAATATTACCCCCCTTAAGAATGCACACCAATTTCAATGTACACTTTAAGTGGGGATAGTTAATAAGTATAATTTGTCTAGCCTCTAGAAATGTAACTTCCGTCACCAGTATTAATTACTAAAATATCTCCTTCATTAACGAATAAAGGCACATTTAAAGTATATCCAGTTTCTACAGTAGCAGATTTTGTTGCGCCTGTTGCTGTATCACCTTTAATACCTGGTTCAGTTTCAGTTACTTCTAATTCAACTGTTTTAGGTAATTCAACTCCAATAATTTCTCCTTCATATGATTGAACTTGAACTTCCATATTTGCTTTTAAATAGTTTAATTCATCTTTTAAATAATCACCAGGCAATTCGATTTGATCGAAAGTTTCATTATCCATGAAAATATGATTATCTCCATCAGCATATAAATATTGCATGCGACGGTTTTCAATCATCGCCTGTTCAACTTTCTCTCCTGCTCGGAATGTTTTTTCTTGGATAGCACCTGTTCTTAAGTTTCTTAATTTAGAACGAACAAATGCAGAACCTTTTCCTGGTTTTACGTGTTGGAAATCAATAACTTTCCAAATTCCATTATCTACAGAAATTGTTAAGCCTGTTTTAAAATCATTTACTGAAATCATTCAGTCTCCTCCTCAATTATACGCGCTTACTCTAAAATAATAAGGTCTTTTGTGCATTTAGTAAAGACATCACAGCCATTTTCTGTGATTAATATATCGTCTTCTATTCTAACACCACCAAGTCCATCGACATATATACCTGGTTCAATTGTTACACAATTATTAACTTTCAATTCACCTTCGCTATTCTTAGATAGCAATGGTCCTTCATGAATATCTAAACCTATACCATGTCCAAGAGAATGACCAAATTCCTTTCCATAACCATGAGACTCGATATAATCTCTTGATAAAGCGTCAGCTTGTTGAACAGTCATACCAGGTTTTATTTCTTCGATTGCCTTAATTTGAGATTGTAGCACGATTTCATATATTTCTTTCATCTTTGGATCAGGTTCACCTATAGCGAAAGTACGCGTTATATCGGAACAATAACCACGATAGTACGCTCCAAAATCTAAAGTAATCATATCACCTTTTTCGATGCGTTTGTCACTAGCTACTCCGTGAGGTAATGCGCCTCTATAACCTGATGCTACAATTGTATCAAAAGATGGACCATCAGCACCTAATTCTAACATTTTACTTTCTAGGCGCGCTTTGATTTCTCTTTCACTCATACCCACTTTTGCTATTGATAAAATATATTCATATGTTTTATCCACAATTTCTGCTGCTTTTTTTATAAGTTGAATTTCTTCTTTATTTTTCACTTCTCTTATCTTATCAATAGAATCCCTTATACTAATCAAAGTAATTATACCTTTATTAAGTTCAACATATGTATCATAACTAATTAAGTGTCCTTCAAAACCGACATTCGTTAACTTTTTACTTTCTAATATTTGTTTTATTTCTGAAATTAACCCACTTTGACGATTAATAATTTCAAATTCAGTTGCTTGATTAGTCGCTTGTTCAATATATCTAAAATCAGTTACAAGATAATTTTTATCAGGGGTTATTATCAAAGCGCCACTTGTTCCCGTGAATCCTGAAAGATATCTTCGATTAAAATCAGATAGAACAATAAGTGCATCCAAACGTTTATGCTCCAAGATTTCATGAACTTGTTTTAATTTATTCATTTGCATCACTCCTAATGATAACGTTTGTACATTTTTATTTTATACATTAAAATGATAGCATAATTAATAACGATTATAATAGTTTTTGGTTTAGGGAGAATACAATGAAAAAATTTATATTAGTGCTAGGAGCATCTTGTTTGTTAGCAGGTTGTGGAAGTCAAAACTTGGCTCCATTAGAGGATAAGACTACTAAATTACGAGATGATAATCACCAACTTAAGTTAGATATACAGCAACTTAATCAAGATATAAGTAACCAAAAATCAAAAATTGCTGGATTAAAACAAGATAAAGAAAATAGTAAAAAGACATCCTCTAACAAATTGAAAATCAAAAATTTAAAAGCATCGTCCAATTTTTATGATAAAGTAGCTGAGGCTATAGGAGATTATAAGAATATAGAGGCAGATGTTACAAAGAACAAAGGTAAAAAAGATATTCAAGATAAGTTAGATAAAATTACGAATAAAATTAATGAAGCTTTTTCAACTTATAAAAGTTCGGTTGACAATGATTCTAATTCTGAAGAAGATAAACAGAAAAGAAAAGAGATTAGCAAATTTGATAAAGATTTATCAGGTGCGATGAATAAAATTAGAAACGGCTATCAATCAAAAGACGCTAAACAAATTAAAAAAGGTCAACAAAAACTTACTACCGTAAGTTCAAATATTAGTAGTTAATAGGAGTTTTTAGATGCGTTATATCATCTTTTATATTATATTGGCTATTGCTGCTTTTGGATTAATAATGAATTTAGATGAATTTCTTTTTTCAATAATTAAGACTTTAATAAGTTTTGCAGTAGTAGCTTTAATTATTTATCTCATTTATTATTTCTTTTTCTTAACTGAAGATCAAAGGAAGTATAAGAGAGCTGCTCGAAAGTACAAACGAAAAAATAGAAAACATTAAACAAAAATAGCATTGAAGTATGCGAATTAAACTTAACTTCAATGCTATTTTGATATTATTTTCGAAACATCCAATCGTCAGAACGATATTTTTCTTCAAGTTCTTTTACCTCAGCAAGCTGTTGTTCTGATAATTCTAAAGGTTTGAACTCAATATTTAATCCAGTCTTGAACCCTTCTTCAAAGGCTTTTTCCATTTCACTTAAAGTAATATGAGTGTCAGAAATGTCATTAATTGCCACTGCTTTTTCAACGAAAGCTTCCTTCATTTTAGCTTTAAGTCGATCATTTTTGAAAATAAACATATCAAATAGTTCGTCAATATCAATATCTTGTAAAATTGAGCCATGTTGTAAAATGACGCCTTTTTGTCTTGTTTGAGCACTTCCTGCTATCTTTCTACCTTCAACGACTAATTCATACCAACTCGGAGCATCAAAACATACTGAACTTCTAGGTTGTTTTAACTTTTCTCGCTCTTCCTTTGAACGAGGAACGGCAAAGTATGTCTCAAACCCTAAATTTTTAAACCCTTCTAATAAACCTTGAGAAATTACTCTATAGGCTTCTGTAATCGTTGAAGGCATATTTGGGTGGGACTCAGGAACTATCACGCTATAAGTTAATTCTTTATCATGTAAGACGCCTCTCCCCCCTGTTTGACGTCGAACTAAACCGAATCCTTTTTCATTAACCTTTTCAATATCTATCTCTTTTTGTAATCTTTGAAAATATCCAATTGAAAGTGTCGCAGGATTCCAAGTATAAAATCTTATAACAGGATCAATCTCTCCTCTAGAAACAAAATTAAGTAATGCTTCATCCATAGCCATATTATAGTACGGATTTTGATTTCCTGTATTAATAAAGTTCCAAGTTTCAGTCATAAAAAAAACCCCTAACAAAATGTTTAAAGACTTAACTATTAAGTATATTTGTATATATCTAGTTTATATGATTTAAACATAAACTAACCCGAAAAAATATTTTGATAAATTGTCCTAACAGTCTTATAATTATAATATCGGTTAATTAGGGAGGATGCAAGATGGGTATCTCTTTGTACATTGCAATTGGAATCATCGTGATTATCATTGCGTATATGGTCATCCAACAAATTCTTAATAAACGAGCTGTTAAAGAATTAGACCAAAATGAATTCCACAAAGGCTTGAGAAAAGCTCAAGTTATAGATGTTAGAGAAAAAGTGGATTATGATTATGGTCATATTAATGGTGCGCGTAACATTCCAATCACAACTTTTAAACAACGTTACCAAGGTTTAAGAAAAGACCAACCAATTTATTTGTGTGATGCTAATGGAATAGCGAGTTATCGTGCTGCTCGTATATTAAGAAAAAATGGCTATAAAGATTTATACATGCTTAAAGGCGGATATAAAAAATGGACAGGTAAAATTAAATCTAAGAAATAATTTTACGACCATATCGTTTCGCCTAGTAAATTTCACCCTTGAAATGTTGTAATTTGAATTATAACTTTTTAAGGGTATTTATTATTGCAGTAAAAAATAATATTTAGGCTTTAAAGGTAATCTTTTGAAAAATAATTTATTTAGCTTAATAAGAGAAAAAAGCTCAATGATGTATTATAGCTTAAACATCATTGAGCTTTACTATTTTAAGTATAATTAATTTTCAATATTAATGTTCAATTGTTTTTTCTTGTTTTAAATCTTCGAATTTAAGAATTGGCTTACGTGCTGCAGTTGTTTCGTCTAATCTATCTATAATGGTTGTGTGCGGTGCTTCAAGCACTACATCAGGATTATCTTTCGCTTCATTAGAAATTTGTATTAGTGAATCTACAAAATGATCTAATGTTTCTTTAGATTCAGTTTCTGTAGGTTCGATCATCATTCCCTCTTCAACATTAAGTGGGAAATAAATAGTCGGAGGATGAACTCCAAAATCTAAAAGTCTTTTTGCCATATCTAATGTACGGACGCCAAATTGTTTTTGTTTCGTTCCGCTCAAAACAAACTCATGTTTACAATATTGGTCATATGGGATTTCGAAATGGTCTTTTAGACGTGCTTTAATATAATTAGCATTCAGCACAGCAGCCTCTGAAACTTCTTTAAGTCCTTCAGCACCCATAGTTCTAATATACGTATAGGCTCTTAAATAAATACCAAAGTTACCATAGAATGGTTTAACTCTTCCAATTGAGTTTTCAATGTTATTATCATACTTATAGAACTCGCCATCTTTAATGACCATCGGCTTAGGTAAGTAGCTAGATAACTCTTTTACCACACCTACTGGTCCTGAACCAGGGCCACCGCCACCATGAGGTCCAGTAAACGTTTTGTGTAAGTTCAGATGAACTGCATCAAAGCCCATGTCTCCAGGTCTAACTTTATCCATTATTGCGTTTAAATTTGCGCCATCGTAATAAAGTAGACCACCAGCTTCATGAACGATTTCTCTAATTTCCATAATATTCTTCTCAAATATACCTAATGTATTTGGATTAGTTAGCATGATAGCAGCTGTATTCTCATTTACAACTCTTCTTAAATCATCAATATCTACTTCTCCGCGCTCATTAGATTTAACAGTGACTGATTTAAATCCGGCAAATGAGGCTGAAGCAGGGTTTGTACCGTGAGCAGAATCAGGTACAATAACCTCATCTCTATGTCCTTGTCCATTATTCTCATGATAAGCTTTGAAAATCATGAGAGCTGTCCATTCACCGTGCGCGCCTGCTGCTGGTTGAAGTGTTACTTCATCCATACCTGTAATTTCTTTTAGCTCTTCTTGCAAACTATAAATAATTTCAAGTGAACCTTGAATGTGTTCTTCCTCTTGCAATGGATGAGATTCACTAAATCCAGGTATTCTAGCAACTTTTTCATTAACTTTAGGATTATATTTCATCGTGCATGATCCCAATGGATAAAAACCAGTGTCTACACCAAAATTTTTATTGGAGAGTTCTGTGTAATGTCGAACTAAATCTAGTTCAGCTACCTCAGGAAACTCGGCTTTATCTTTACGAATATATTTGTCATCCAATACAGAGGAAATTGTAATGTCCTCAATATCACTTTGAGGTAAAGAATACGCATATCTACCTTTTTTGGATCTTTCAAAGATTAATGGACTTGATTTACTAACCATTTAATTCACCAGCTTTCTGAACAAAATTATCAATTTCTTCTTTAGTTCTTAATTCAGTTACGGCAACTAGCATATGATTGTTGAAGTCATCAGAAACTTCACTTAAATCAAAACCACCAATAATACCTTGGTCAGCTAATTTTAAATTTACTTCTTTAATAGGTTCATCAAATTTAACTACAAATTCATTAAATGAATTACCATCTAATACCTCAAAGCCTTTATGTTTAAATAGTTGTTTAGCATAATTAGCATGTTTTAAATTTTGAACAGCAATATCATATATACCTTGTTTACCAAGAGCTGACATAGCAATTGAAGATGCAAGTGCATTAAGTGCTTGGTTAGAACATATATTTGAAGTCGCTTTATCTCTTCTAATATGCTGCTCTCTAGCTTGTAAAGTTAGTACAAATCCACGATTGCCTTCATCATCCTGAGTTTGACCTACTAAACGTCCAGGTACTTTACGCATTAACTTTTTAGTTGTAGCAAAATAGCCGCAATGAGGTCCACCAAATTGTGTAGGTATACCGAACGGTTGAGTATCTCCAACAACTATATCCGCTCCAAAAGTACCTGGTGGTGTTAAAAGACCTAAAGCTAGAGGGTTAGCATATACTATAAATAATGCTTTTTTATCTGCAATAAAACTATTTATTTTTTCAAGATCTTCAATTGAACCATAAAAATTTGGATATTGTACTGCAACTGCGGCAGTATCATCATCAATTGATTGTTCTAATTTTTGTAAATCAGTTATTGTTCCATTTAAATCGATTTCAACTACTTCAAACTCTTTACGTGTTTTAGCGTAAGTATGTAAAACTTGTAAAGCTTGATAGTGTAAACCTTTTGAAACAACAACTTTATTCTTTTTAGTCTGACTGAAAGCTAAAATACAAGCTTCAGCAAAACTAGTCATACCATCATACATAGATGAATTTGCAACATCCATATCTGTTAGTTCACAGATTAAAGTTTGAAATTCAAAAATTGCTTGTAACTCACCTTGAGAAATCTCAGGTTGATAAGGTGTGTACGCAGTATAAAATTCTGATCTAGAAATCATGGCATCTACAACTGCAGGAGCATAATGATCATATACACCAGCACCTAAAAATGAAGCGTGAGTTTCTTTTGTGATATTTCTATTGGCAAGAAGATTAAGTCTTCTTACTAAACTAGTTTCTGCCTCTCCCTTAGCAATATTTAAATTTCTATCTAATAAAATATCGGCTGGGATATCACCAAATAATTCTGAAATTGATTTTGCTCCAATAGTATCTAGCATTTCTTGTTTATCTTGATCTGTTAAAGGTATATAACGATGACTCACTATTTACACCCCTCCGTATTATTTAGTAATTTGATTTTTCTTAACAATTTTTGCTTTAACTTGGCGCTTACGAACTTGTATAAGCACTTCTTTACCCATTTCGAATGCATCTCTATTTATAATAGCTAGTGCGATAGATTTACCTGAAGAGGGAGATTGAGTTCCGGATGTTACCTCTCCAATGTGGTTACCTTCTAAATCAAATACTTCGTAACCTGTTCTAGCAATACCTTTACCTATTATCTCTAATCCAACAGTTCTTTTAGTGGAACCATTTTCTTTTTGATCTTTAAGAACAGATTTGCCAATAAATTCTTCTTCAATAAGAGGTTTAGCAGCAAAAGCAATACCTCCTTCATAAGGAGTAATAGATTCTGTTAAATCTTGACCATGTAGAGGTAAACCTGCCTCAAGGCGTAAAGTATCACGAGCACCTAAACCACAAGGAACAACGTCATATTCTAATAATTGATTCCAAATGTCTACTGTGTCTTCAGATTTACAATAGATTTCGAAACCATCTTCCCCTGTATAGCCTGATTGTGAAAGAATGATATTTTTATCAAAAAACTTCACATCTTGTTTAAATTCAAACATACTCATGTCACTAACATCCACATCAGTATGTTCATTCACAAGATGTCTAGCTTTTGGTCCTTGAATAGCAAGTTGACCATATATATTTGAAGAATTATTCACATTAACATCAAAATTGCTACTTTGCTTAGAAATCCAATTAAAATCTTTATCAGTATTTGCCGCATTTACTATTAATAAAAAGTGGTTTTCTGCTAACTTGTATGTAACTAAGTCATCTATAATACCACCTTCTTCATTACATAAAGCTGTATACATCGCTTTAGTATCTGTAAGATTTTTAGCATCATTTGATAAAATATACTGAACAAAGTTAAATGCTTCATTACCAGTAATTTCTATCTCTCCCATGTGGCTTACATCAAAAAGACCAATTTCATATCTCACAGCGTTATGTTCTTCTTTAATACTAGTGAATTGAACAGGCATAGCCCATCCACCGAATTCAACTATTTTCGCACCATTATCAACGTAGTTTTGATATAAAGGTGTCTTTTTAAGTTCAGTTGTCATTAGAAAACCCCCTATTTTTAATAAAAAACAGGATAGCATAGAGCTACCCTGTTAAAATAATTCATCCAGGAACGCGTTACAGTATTATCCTTTTGCCTGAGAGTTTCGTTAAATAACTTGCACCTTCGGCGATAAAGCTAAATATTTACAATATTCTTAAATTAATTATTATGTAGATATGTTTTAGCTTTATTCTCTCTAATACTGATCAATCGCAAAATAAATTTTGTAAAATCTTTTCATATATTTCAGAAACAGTGAGTGCGCTATTCACCTTCATGAATGCGGTTTCATTATATCTTGAAACCCTTGAACAATACAAGGTATTTAATTGTTCTAGAGATTTATCTTTAGCATTGGGTCTATGAGGATCACTAACTATACGTCGATAAATAACATTGATATCACAATCAAGCCATATAACATTCTTTTCATTTTTAAGTAGTTTCAAAGAATCTTTATTTTCGATTATTCCTCCACCAGTAGATATAATTTCGAATGTATTCAAACACTCTTTTAAATACTTAAATTCTAAATCACGGAATTTTTGTTCTCCATGTTCCTGAAATATATCGGGAATTGATTTGTTTTCATTTCTCTCGATATATTCATCTAAGTCTACATAACTTAAATTTTGTAAATCAGAAAGATATCGTCCAGTCGTCGTTTTACCAGTGCCCATGAAGCCAACAAATATAATAGGTGCTTTACTTTTAATCAATCTAATCTACCTCTTTTTTAATGTTTTAACAATAACATCATCATAGTAAATATCTAAGTTATGTAATGTCTTTAATTTTAAACCATATTGAGTAATATAAAAAGATATAATTGATAAATAAAATGAAAAAATTACTACTAAATATAAACTAATGAACGCTTTTTGGCTATAAATAGAGGTTTTTTCTCTTTATAATAGTTCGTATCTCCTTGCTTTATTTTTATTTTTAAAATATTATTGTTCGTCTTTATTATTTTGAAAGAAACTACATTGTTTAATAGAGTGATGTTACCTCTCTGATTTATATTTTTATATATTTTTTTATTATTATAGATATATCTAATTTCCTCATCCTTTTTTCTAATTTTGATTGTTGAATCATTATCTTTACTTGGCGAATACTTGGAAGTTTGTACATCTTTAAGAATATCTCTACAAAAAAATTCAAAGTCTAAATCATCATTATTTTTAGCTAAATGTAGGTAGTAAGAAGTGAGATTAATAATATTAGGTGTTAAAGAAAGACATAATAAGGTTACTGATAATGCGAAGAGTATTTCAACGAAAGTAAAGGCTTTAATTTTCAAATGAAACACATGTTTTAATGTTAAAGTCTCTATCTTTTCCACATATTTTCTTTTGATATAGTTGTATTTCATATTGATCCATTACAACTCCTTGTTTAAGTTGTTCCTTACTATATTTATACAAGCTGGTAATAATAGACTTTTTAATTTCTATGGTTTTTAAATTATTATTATAGTTATTATTCATTGTGGAGAGTGTTGGTATCAAAATAAGTGTGATTAATCCGATGATTAGTAAACCTAATAAACTATCGAGTAATAATGAAGCTCTTAGTTTAAATTTTGACATATCTAATACGTCCTTTTTCAATATGTAAAATAATTTTATAGGTAGCTTTATTCATTGCAATTGTTAGAGAACCAAAACGGTTAATATTTCCTTCTCTATTGAAATTCAACGTATTAATTCTAGCAATATTAGTGATTTTCCCGTGAGGGACTTTAAATTTATATTTGCTCCCTTTTTCTTCTACAACTTGGATAACATTTGAATTATTTGTAAAAACTAAGGCTATCGATCTTTGAGAGGCAATTGCTTTAGATTTAAAGTAATTAAGTCTAGTAATGAATTGTTTAATTTCATGTTCTTCATTAATCATTTGTACGTTCATAAAACTTCTTGACCATAAAGTTGTCATTAATAAAACGCTAATGGTAAATAAGACCAACATCATTTCAACTAGAGTGAATGCACTATATTGTTTAGTTCGCAACAGCCTCACCATTTGAAATACTAATAGTTTGTCCGGATTTACAATTTTTCTGTCCTTCTTTTATAAAACCTTCAGCAATTAATTCTTCAATATTATTAGGGTTACGATTATGCTTTAATGTATATGCTTCAATTTGACTATTTACCATTTTTACTTGAGCATCACAACCAGTAGATTGGATATGTGCTGTTTGTTTGGCAATATTAGGTATAATTAAAATAAGTAATAAACTAATAATTAATAAAACAAGTAACATTTCAATTAAAGTGAAAGCTTTAGATTTTTTTAGTTTTTTTAATATTTTCATTAAGAGTCCTCCCTATTTGATAGTTTGCATTAGTTCAAACATAGGTAACATGATTACAAGATATAAAGAAACTATAAATAGACCTAATATAAAGAAAATGACTGGTTGAATAAATTTAGTTTGCTTGAGAACTTTATCTTCAAAATGATGTAGTAACATTTGGCTATATAACTTTAATTCAATATCTAGTTTTCCGCTTTTTTCCCCTTGCTCAATAAATTTGATTAGATCAGGTTGAAAGCATTTTAAGCTATTTAATATAGACGGTAGTGACATCCCTTTATCAATACTTTTTAATAAGTAGTCACCTAAATATTTAAAAAATTCATTGTTTTGCTCATTTCTATATATATGAACAATATGTTGAAGGCTTATACCGTTTTTATAAAAAAGAGAGAGTTCATTAGATATTTGATAAGTTCTGAATATTTTATAGTAAGAATTGACAAAGGGGATTTCAACTATATATTTTATTTTTTTATTTATGGGAATTTTGTTTAGAAGTTTATAAATAATTATATATATCACAATTGAACAAAATGTAAGCAATAATACAAAAGCAGGCAACTTTGTAATGAAAACGGTAAGTATATTTTGTAAAGTAGATAGTTGAACATTCATAGTCGCGTATAATTGTTGAAATTGAGGTATCACAGTCATATTTAACACGATTAGCATGATTAGAAATATACTTATCAGCACTATTGGATATTGAATAGTTTTTAGAAATGCCTTTTTAGCCTTCAAGTTTCTTCTCATATATTCAATGGCGTCTGCCATTGCAACTTCTAAATTTCCATACTGTTCTGCAAATTTTACTTGAGTAAGTATAATTTCGGGGTAACCAATCATCTTCAATACTTCATAACATGTTCCACCTGCTTGAATAGATTCTATTATTATTTTACTTATGTTTTTATCTCTATAAATAAAGTGTAAATTTAGAAATTGAAAGCTTTCATACAATGTGAATCCATGTTCAAATAAATGTTTTAGTCGTTGAAGTAGTTCAATGGATTGAGCTTCGGTAAGATTCTTTTTTCTGTTAGGTTTAAGTATACTTATTAACAACCTCTTCACAAATTACCCCTTCCTTAGATAGATTAGTTAGATGTGTAGCCAGCTTAGTGAAGCTATTTGGTAGTTCATGATTGTGTTCAAAAAAGTATTCTACTTGATTTTGGTTCATTACTTCACAAACTAATTCACGCGTATTAGTTTGTGTGGTGATAAGTCTTTGATTAGATATTAAATTTATAGATTGACATAATTCTTGCACTGTTACACCCATTTCTAGTAGACGAAGTAAAGCCCCTTTACAATCATTAGCATGTAAAGTTGTAAGCACTAAATGACCACTTAGACTTGCTTGTATAACACATTTAGCAATATAAGCATCACGAATTTCTCCAATCAAAATGACATCAGGGTCACATCTAAGTATGGCTTTAAAAGAGTTAGTATAATTTATCCCGGCCTTTTCATTAACTGAAATTTGAGTTATCCCATCTAATAATTGCTCAACAGGATCCTCAATTGAAATAACATTTAAATTTAAATTTTGATGGGCATGCATTACCATTTGATACATTAAAGTGCTTTTCCCAGAGCCAGTTGGACCACTAAAAAGTAATAATCCTTGTTTTTTATTCATTAAGTGCTTAAAATCTTTAAATTCATATGAGTCACGTCTTTGTTGGAAATATTGAGGTACGATTCTTATAACGCAACTTTCATTACCTAAAGATAAAGGCAGTGTAGAGATTCTTAAGTAATACATATTTTGCAATTTATAAGTATATCTTCCACTTTGGGCTAGCTGTTGGGTCGAAACATCTAAGCCTGATTTGAACTTCATATAAACAAGTAACTTTTTGTAAATAGCATGTGCCAGTGTATCGTAATTAATAAGTTGATCGTTGATTCTTAGTTTAATTAAAGTATGGTGCTCAGTAGGAATAAAATGTATATCACTTGCAGCGTGCTTTATAGCATAATTAACTATCTCTTGGAATAATATTTTCATAAAAAAATCACCTCCTACATATATCAACGTAGGAGGTGAAATAATTACTTTATTTAATTAACCATTTAAAAAAGGGTTTAATTGTTCATCATCAACAGTAGTATATGGACCGTGACCAGAGAATAACGGTAAATCGCCTTCAAGTTCAAATATCTTATCTTTAATAGAATCAACTAATGTTTCGTAGTCCCCTCTATAAAGATCAGTTCTACCAATGCCATTATTAAATAAAGTGTCACCCACTACAGCAAATTCATCAAAAACGTAAGTTAAACTACCTGGAGAATGTCCTGGAGTGTGTAATACGTCAAATTTGAAGCCCTCAATCTCTTTTGATCCTTCTTCTAATTTTGAAGGTTTAGCATAGCTTATAACTTGAGGCATACCATATTGTTTAAATTTAGATGCACCATTTTTTTCTGGATCTTGTAAAAAATCAAATTCCTCTTGATGCATATAAACAGGAACGTCATATTTAGAAATGATGTCATCTAAAGCTCCTATGTGATCGTAGTGAGCATGAGTTAATAGAATCGCTTTCAATGGCTTATTAATTTGATTTAATTTTTTAATGATTTTATCACTTTCACTTGAAGGATCTATTAATATAACACTTTCTTCATTTTCAATGAAATATGCGTTTGTATCCACTAAACCTAAAGTTAAATTTGAAATTCTCATTATTGTTCACCACTATTATTTAAATGTTTTTGAACAGATTTGAGTTTATCATTCATCTTTCTTGATTTATCGCGACGATCATCAATTCGAATATTTGTACATACTCTGTCTAACCCTTTGTTGAAAGGTAATTCATGTATTGCTTGAATGACTTCGAATAGGTCCTTTAGATCACCTTCGATAAGTGTGTTCATTGGTGTTAGTTGGTAATCAATTTTACCTTCTTCTTTAAATTCATTAAGTTTAGTTTGTATTTCTGCTATATATTTGCTTACGCTAGGACCTTCTGTTCCTACTGGAATAACTACGACATCTACAATTGCCATTACTTAACACCCTCTTTATCTAGTACATATGTTTTAATTAATCCTGCGGCACCTGTGATTCCAGCATCATTTCCAAGTTGTGCTTGTACAATTTCTGTTTCAAATTGAGCTGGAGTAAATGTTAAATTGCGATATTCAGTTTTAATATTTTCAATTAGAATTGGTCCAGCTGTAGACATGCCACCACCTAGTACAATATATTTAGGATTACTAGTAACACTTATAATGCTACATAAATAACCAATATAATTTGCAACTTTTTCTGTGATAAAAATACAGAATTGATCACCAGCTTTAGCAGCATCAAAAACAGCTTTAGCCGTTACTTTATTATCTTTTATTAATTGTAAAATTGAAGATTTAAAAGTAAGTTTAGGATAATAGAAATTTACTAAATTAACTACCCCAGTTGCGGATGCTACAGTTTCTATACAACCAGCTTTACCACAATTACAATTAAAACGTTGATCAAAATCTGCACGCATGTGGCCGATTTCAGCTCCTGATCCATTGTGACCATGTACAATTTCTCCATTTGAAATGATACCGCCGCCTAGTCCAGTACCTAATGTAATAGCAACAACATCATCTGAACCTTCGCCAGCACCTTTATGCTTTTCGCCTAACGCTGCAACATTTGCATCATTATCAACATAGACTGGGCAATCTACATATTTTTGGAATATTTCTCTAACATTAACGTTTCCTGTCCAATGCAAGTTTACTGCACCATTCACTACTCCAGTTTCGAAATTAACTGGTCCGGGCACCCCAATTCCTACTCCTTGAACATTAGTAAAATCATAGTTAAATTCTTTTACTTTCTCTACAAAAGAATCATAAATATTTTTCAGCAATAATTCACCTGTATGATCACTAGTATCTGTATGAATTGACCATTTATGTAATTGTTCTAGATGAGTATCAAAAATTCCCAATTTACAAGTTGTTCCGCCAATATCGGCCGCTAAAATAATATTTGTCATTTATGTTCATTCCTTCTCTGATTAATTATCAAAATACATTTTAGATATTCATCTTTAGATAATAGTTGAAAGTTATATAAAGATTTTACCTCTTGTAACATCATTTCATACATATCTTCTGGATCTTTAAAGTAAATGATGAAACCATATTTTTTTAGTAACTGTAAAACATCATAAAAGTTATTTATCTTTCGAGTCACTTGATTCACTCAACTCTTTTTGTAAATTTTTATAATTTGTATTACTAGGATCGCTCTTTGCAGCTTTTTTAGCATATTTCAATGCTTTTTTGTCATCACTTAATGAGCGATTTGCGATGGCTAATTCATAATTGAGTATACCAGAATTAGGATATTTTTTTATTCCTCTTTCCCATTCTGCGATAGCCTCAGATTGCGATTCTTCAGTTGCTGTAATTAAACCGCTCAAATAATAGGTTTCATCATCAGCATAATTTTTATTTAATGTTTGGTTAACCACGTTTCTCGCTTCTCCGTAGTGACCACCTAGCATTTGATCTTTAATAAGTTTGTCATAAATATTGTCTTCTTTAATAGTAAATATTCTGATTTGTAATATAACAAATATCAATAGTAAAACAATTAATAATATCCAAAACAAATTACGATTTACATTAAAGTAATATCCTATAAGTGTAATTAAAAGGCCACCAATAAATCCACCTAAGTGAGCCATAATATTAATATTAGACATGAAAAGTGATAAACATATTAAAATTAGTAAGGCTATAAGTAATTGGCCAATAACTTTTCTATCAAAAGTCTTACTTAAGTACATTATTGCGAAAATTGAACCTATTAATCCAAATATTGCCCCACTCGCTCCTACTGAAATTGTGGAGGTATTAAATGATAAGGATACAAAATTACCAAATAATCCTGACACAAAATATATAACTAACATTCTCCAAGAACCCACTATTGATTCAACAATCTTCCCAAAAATAAATAAGGAAAGCATATTCATTAATATGTGTTCAAAATTAAAATGTAAAAACATCGAAGAAATAAGCCTATACCATTCTCCATGAACAACATTAAAATGTACAAGCCCACCTACTTCTAGTAATTTAACATCTGAGAATCGATTAAGATATAAAATCATACATAACCATATGATTACATTTGTGATAATTAAGACATATGTAGCCGGTGTGAATCTTTGCATGTGTCTATCAAGAGGATTATTGGTTAAAACTTTTCTTTTATAGTGAGAATAAGTCTTTTTATCCTCGTTGTTTACAAGCATTTTGTAAAGTACAAAATGTGGGGTAATTGCTTTTATATCTTTAACATTTCTAATAATGTGAAATTGAATTTTTATAGGATGACTCTCATTATTTTTTTCTTCTAGAAAGTCTTTATCAGTGAAATAATAAAAATTGAATGACTTTGGTTTAAAACCTATAGTTTGTTCTAATTGGTTAAAATTCTCTTTAACTTTAGACTTATCAAATCTGATTTCTTGTGAGGTAGTAACATCTCTTCTAAAAACCACTACAGATTTTTTTCTTTTATGTACTAGCCAAATTTCATTATTTTCCTTTTCACTGCTTAACAAATCATAGTTTAAATATCTAATCCAGTAGTATAAGGTTTTCCAATAAAGTTTATCGATAATCATTTATTCCTCCACTACATTATTGTTATATATAATTAGTTGATCAACGGGTTGATCGAATGATTCTTTATCAAATGTAGTAAGTTGAAAATCATATAGCAAGCTAACAGTTCGAGTTTTAAATTGAGTTAAAAATTTATCGTAGTAACCGCCACCGTAACCGATACGATAGCCATTCTCTTCAAAGGCAACACCTGGGACTACTAATAAATCCATGTCATTAGTATGTTCAGTATTTGAAACAGCATGATAGATTCCTTTTTCATCTTTTTCAATATCATTAAGAGATAATAAGCGTTTGAATGACATACGCTTATTTTTATAATCTGTCTCAGGTACGTAGACTTTCTTATCATTCATTATAGAGGACTCTATTAAGTGATAAGTGTCGACCTCATGTGGCATTGATAACACAAAACCTATCGATTTAGCATCTTGATAAGCTTGTGTATTAAATAATTCATTAGCTAACCATTGATCTGCGATACTTTTTTTATCTTTATTAAAACCTTTAAGTTTTTCAATTGTTGCTCGTCTTATATGTTTTTTACTCAACATTTTCACCCACTTTGTTCACCTCATATTATAACGTTAATCAATTATGATGTCATTAAGTTGAGATGTATTCTCAGCTATAAAAAAAGAAACCTCATAATTGAGGTTTCTTGATTAGTTAGATTAAGTTTACTTTAGATAAACCTAATTATTTAGTTTCACGGTGTAAAGTTTGTTTATTATCACGTGCACAGTATTTTTTCATTTCAATACGTTCAGGGTTGTTTCTTTTGTTTTTAGTTGAGATGTAGTTTCTATCTCCACATTCAGTACAAGCTAATGTAACGTTTACGCGCATGATTATTCCTCCTTACCTTTTCTAAATACGACCTTATCATTATACCAATTACATAAGTAATTGCAAAGAAGATTTTATTAATAATTTATTATCAAATCTAATTATCATTGTTATCAGCGTTACTATTTTCATTAGTGCTTTCGTTTTGTTGTTTATTGTCAGAGTGAGATTCATCTTTATCATCTTTTTTGTCTCTGTCTCTGAAATAATAGTTGATAACATCTCGGCCTAGGTCTCCGCCATTTAACCAAGGTGGTGGTACAGGCTGGTTAGTATAAACAATAGAGAATGATAATTTAGGATCTTTAATAGGGGCATAACCAATATATGTTGAGTTAACTCTAGATTCTCCGTTTTGGAATACCTCTGCTGTACCTGTTTTACCTGCCGAAGGAACCACAGTATTTTTGAAACTAGCGTAACCAGTACCGTCTTTCTCATTAAACGCCATTTTAAATCCATCTTGTACTTCTTTAATTTCATTTTCGGAGTTGTTCACTTTATTTAAGACGTTTCCTTTAATTTTTCGTTTTAATGGACCTAAATCATCTTTATTTGTAGATTCATGTATTGCAAGACCGATATGTGGTTGAATTCTATAACCATTATTAGCAATCGTTGATACGTATTGTGATAGTTGTAATGGCGTATATGTGTCATATTGTCCTATAGACAAGTCTAGGTAATTACCTGGATTATTAGTCAATGGTTCGATTTGTCCAGGAGTCTCGTTAGGTAAATCAACACCTGTTTTAACACCTAGACCCACTTGATTTAATCCTTTACGCAATTTTTGTCCAGCTATCGCTATATCATTAGGTAGTGGCATACCTGAGAAATAAGGGTCTCCAGCTAATTTTAATGCTGTTTTAAACATATATACGTTTGAAGAGTGCATTAGGGCTTCTTTATCATTTATTGTGACTCTGCCATTTTTATTAAAGTATGAACGCTTAGTAAGACCTCCTTGGAATTTTAAAGGTTCATCAACCATTGTTTCTCCAACTTTAATTGCATGGTTTTGGTAGCCAGCTAATAATGTTCCGCCTTTAACTGAGGAGCCTACTGCATACTGAGCTGTAAAGTTACCAATATCAAAATCTTTTAACTTACCTTGTTTATTAATTTGTTTACCAGCCATCGCTAATATATCACCATTCTTAGGATTTTGAACCACTATAAGTGCATTATCCATATCTTTAGCGCCTTGGCTTCTTAATGTTGAAATTTCTTTTTCAAGTAAAGATTCAACTTTCTTCTGTAAATCGATATCAATAGTTAATTGTAAGTCATGACCTCTTGAACCTGGATTAATGACCTCTGAGTTTATAACTTTGCCCGATTTATCTGTTGTATATTTCATTTGTTTTTTAGTGCCTTTTAGAACATCTTCATATTGATATTCTAAATATGATTTACCTACTCTATCATTTCTTGAATATCCTTTAGATAAATACTGTTCTGTTAGTTCTTTAGGGATACCTTCTGTTGAAGTAGATACATCACCAAAAATTCCTCTTAGTGAGTCTCCATATGGATATTTTCTATCCCAATCCATTGAAGTATTTACCCCAGGTAATTTTGAAAGTTGCTGGGATACAGCAGCATATTCCTTTTCTGTAACGTCTTCATTTTTTATAGTTTGTGGATCTAAAGTAGATCCTGCGTTCATTTCACGATAAATGGCTAAAACTTGTAAATCTTTTTTACTAAGTTCATCTAATTGTTTTTTACCAATTTTGTCTCTTTGTTGATTATCATATTGTTCTTGAGTGATATTACCACTCTCTAACAATGACTGTTCTTTCTTCATTAATCGTTTTGCTTTCTCAGGATGTATTTGTACCCAGAAATCTTTTTTATCTCGTTCAGTAATTTTATCTGTATCCATTTTAATAAGGTCAGATAATTTTTTAGCAGTATCTAACATTTCTTGTTGAGTTGTTTTTCGATTTCGAGTATATGTAATTGCCATTTTTGAAGCATTGTCTACAAGGACTTTGCCATTTCTATCTAATATGCGGCCCCTCGGCACTGATTCGTTAACAGTTATGTTTTCATCATTCTTAATTAATTGTTTATAATGTGATCCTTGTGCTATTTGCAAATAACCTAACCTTAACACTAAAATTGCGAAGATTAACACGATAAAACCGAATACGAAATTAATCCTCTTATTCATGGTGTTTCTGGTTCTCTCATCATTTGATTTTTCTTTTAATCTTTTCAGCAAAACAACCTACCTCTATTCAACGTGTCTCATACAAATGATATATTATATTAGATTATTTTTCTATCATTTTGACAAAAAAATAACGGTCTCTAGATGAGACCGTTAACAAATGTGCAAAATTATTTTGCTGCTTTGTATAATTCGTCAACTTTTTCCCAGTTAACAACGTTCCAGAATGCACTAATATAATCTGGACGTTTATTTTGATATTTAAGGTAATAAGCATGTTCCCAAACATCTAAACCTAAGATTGGAGTTTTACCTTCAGTTAATGGGTTATCTTGGTTTGGAGTAGTAACGATTTCTAATTGACCGTTATTTACTACTAACCATGCCCAACCAGATCCAAAGCGTGCAGCAGCTTTATCTGCAAATTCTTTTTTGAATTCATCTAAAGAACCCCATTGTTCTTTAATTTTGTCTACTACTTCACCTTTTTCTTCAGAATTTGGTGATAATAATTCCCAGAATAATGAGTGGTTTAAGTGACCGCCACCATTATTACGTACTGCAGTTTGAATATCTGAAGGTACGCTATCTAAATTAGCAACAATTTCTTCGATTGATTTAGCTTCTAAATCTGTTCCTTCAACTGCTGAGTTTAATTTAGTTACATATGTGTTATGGTGTTTGTCATGGTGAATTTCCATAGTTTGTTTATCAATGTGTGGTTCTAATGCATCATATGCATAAGGTAATTTTGGTAATTCAAAAGCCATAAATAATCATCCTCCTAAATTGTCTGTACAATTATCATAACAAGTAGCTTTAATAGCAACAATGAATATGCTTACATAGTAATTATTATATATAGCTACTAATTATTTTGTTACATCATTAGTATATCTCAGTTTAAAGCCATTTAAACATGAAAATTCTTAGAAACTAATTTTTCAGACCATTGGCCTATGTTTTAACAATCAAGTTTTTGAAAATAAAAAAGCAACCCCTCTAAGGTTGCTGTGATATTTAAATCATAATTCATTCTATATTTAAGCATTTTTTTGACATGATTCACATACACCATACACTTCTAATTTGTGGGTATGAATTGCCACATTAGGTAAATATTGCTTTATTTGTTCAATTGGACAAAAGTCTATGACTTTAGTATCTCCACAATTTTCACAAATAAAATGATGATGGTGGTGGTTTGTGCAAGCTATTCTAAACTTCATTTCACCTTCTAACTCAGTACTCTCTATAATACCCAAATCTTTAAAAAGATGAAGATTACGGTATACAGTATCAAAAGATATACCTGGATAATCTTTATCCATTTTTTGTTGAATGTGCTTAGCGTTAAGATACTTATCCTCTTCAACGAATATATCTAACATGTCTTTACGTTTATCTGTATATTTTAATCCATTATCTTTTAAAATTTTAATAGCATCATTTGTATTCATTTGAAATTGCTCCCTTTTTAAACTTAACTTTTAACTTTTGGTAAGCCATCGTGATTATAAGCATGATTACTAATAATACTACAATAACACCACCAGGTGAAATGTTCATATAAAATGCAAGTACTAATCCCATTATTACGGATAACTCACCTAGCGCAACACTTAGTGCTATGAGCTGTTTAAAACCTTTAGTTATTCTCATTGAGATTGCTATAGGCAAAGTAATCAATGCACTAACTAGCAGAATTCCTACAACTCTCATTGAAGCAGAGATAACCATTGCAACAATAATAATAAATAAGAATTGTATCCATTTTGGAATACCAATGACTTTACTATATTCTTCATCGAAAGATAGGATAAATAATTCTTTATAAAATAATATTATAAAAAATACAACTATAATTGCGATTATGATAATGGTATTTAAATCACTTAAATTAACAGCGCTAATTGATCCAAAAAGTAATCCGACAATTTCTTGATTAAATCCATCTGCTAATGAAATAAAGATGGCACTCAGTGCGATGCCGGCACTCATAATAATAGGTATTGCTATTTCTTGATAATTTGAAAAAGATGTTCTTAGCTTTTCAATTAAAAGTGCACCTATAACAGCAAAAAGTATTCCAAACCACATGGGATTAACAAATGAAAGTGTAGGTAATATTGTAAGTAAAAACATACCAAAGGATATACCGCCTAAAGTGACATGGCTTAAAGCGTCAGCAATAAGAGATAGTCTTCTAACAACAATAAAAGCGCCAATTAAAGGTGCGATAAAGCCAATTAAAATACCGCTAATAAGAGAATATCTCATAAAATCAAAATTTAATAACGCATCTATCACAAGTTACACTCCTCAATAAATATTATATTTTTATCCAGTTTCAATATTTTCATTACAACAATCACGATTGTGTTGATGATCAACAAATTGTATTGGATGACCATATATTTTTGAAATTTCAACTTCATCTAAAGATTTAAAATCTTCAGTTGTACCATGGAAATGAAGATGTTTGTTTAAGCAAGCAACTTCAGTAGCAGTATCAGCTACAACTCCGATATCATGCGTTACTAAAATAATAGTAATACCCTCTTTTTTTAGCGTATCTAATGTAGCATAAAACTCACTAACATGTTTGGCATCAATGCCATTTGTCGGTTCGTCTAAAACTAATACACTTGGATTAGATATTAATGCTCTAGCAATTAAAACACGCTGTTGTTGGCCACCTGATAACTCTGCAATGTTTTTGTTAATTAAATGTGCAATATTTAATTTTTTTAGCACTTGTTCAACTTTCTTATTATCTTCTTTATTAAATCTTTGAAACAGTCTTTTAGTCTTTGTTAGTCCGCTCAGAACAACCTCTTTCACACTTGCTGGGAACCCCGCATTAAAAGCTGTTGCTTTTTGAGAAACATAACTAATTTTTAATGAAGTTTTATTTCCTTTATACATTTTTCCTTCAACAAAAATCTCGCCTTTTTGTAAAGGTAATAGTCCAAGTATCACTTTTAATAAGGTGGATTTTCCCGCTCCATTAGGACCAACGATGGCTAGAAACTCACCTTTGTTGATTTTAATATTAATATTTTCAAGTACATGTTTATTATCAAAATAGTAATTTATATTTCGTAATTCGAAAACTGGCGTTGTCATGTTTTCACCTCGCATAATACTATACAACTTCGTGAAAGTTATGTAAATAGTAATGTTTACGACTAAATAAAAGAAACGAGACAAAAATCATTCGAATTAATAGATGATTTTGTCTCGCCCTATTTATTTTTTACCTAAAAGGTAAAAACGATTTATTGATTTAAAATTTTATTCTTAAGATCTGAATCAAATTTTTGTGCTTTTAACATTTCAATTTCGAATTTATACGGTGGTTTTTTATTTTTCTTATCCTCACCTACATATGGTGTTTCTAAAATTTTAGGTATATCTTTAAATGCGTCATGGTGGACAACATAATTTAGCGCATCGAATCCAATATGACCAAATCCTATATTTTCATGACGGTCTTTATGTGCACCGATTTCATTTTTACTATCATTCACATGTACAACTTTAATACGGTCTACACCAATAACTTTATCAAATTCATTTAACACACCATCGAAGTCTTCTTTGACATTATAACCAGCGTCATGGGTATGACATGTGTCAAAACAAATTGATAAACGATCATTATGTGTAACGCCATCAATAATTTGAGCGATTTCCTCGAACGAACGGCCTACTTCTGAACCCTTACCAGCCATTGTTTCAAGGGCAATTCGTACATCATTGTCATGAGTTAATACTTCATTAAGTCCTTCAATAATTTTTTTAATACCTACGTCGGCACCAGCTCCAACATGAGAACCAGGATGAAGAACAATATCTTTTGCGCCAATTGCTTGCGTGCGTTCAATTTCGTTTTGTAAAAAATCGACACCTAAGTTGAATACTTCAGGTTTAGTCGTATTTGCGATGTTGATAATATAGGGTGCATGAACAATGATATTAGATAAACCATATTCTTTCATGGCCTCGTGTCCTTTTTCTATATTTAAATCTTCGATGCTTTTTCTTCTCGTATTCTGTGGAGCTCCTGTGTATATCATAAACGTAGATTCTCCAAATTTATGGGCTTCTTCTGCAGAGCCTTGTAACATCTTCTTACCACTCATTGAAACATGAGAACCTAATAGCATGTCATTCACCTATCCTTTATTGTTTTTACGTTTTTGTTTATTTTGTCTCTTACTATAAATCTTTCTTTCTTGGCGTTTCATTTTTTCTACTTCTTGCTTAAACTTTTTCTTATATCCTGGTTTAACTTTTCTTTTCGATTTACTTCGAACTTTATGCTTAACTTCATTTGTTAAGTGATCATCTTTTCGTTGTCTAGTGCGTCTTGTGTCGTGTGCTTTAATCGGTTTAAGTTCTCCATTTTTAATGTCCACATTTTCAAAATGATAGCCTTTATCTTCGATTAATGAAATATTGTGCTCTTCATCAGGGCTATAAAGAGTAATTGCTACTCCTTTATAATTACCCCTTCCTGTACGACCTACACGATGTGTAAAGAAATCGATATCATTAGGTACGTCGAAATTTATGACGTGACTTACCCCTTCAATATCGATACCTCTCGAAGCGAGATCACTTGCAATAACGTATTGGAAGTCTAAGTTTCTAATACGTTTCATTTGTTGTTTACGTTCTCTAGGTGTCAAACCACCGTGAATCATACCTACTTTAATACCTTCTTTATTTAGAGAATCTGCAAGTTCGTTTGCATTTTCTCTACTATTACAGAAAATAATACAAAGATATGGATTCAAAATATCTATTAGATTTAGCGTTTTATCTACTTTAGCAGTCCCTTTTGTAGGTATTAAATAAAATTCAATGTTCTTTTTATTTTGAGACTTATGATCAACCTCAACGAATTCAGGTTGGCTTAAATATTTATTTAAAAATGGTTGCAATGATTTAGGAATCGTTGCACTAAATACAGCAATGTGCGCTTCATCATTTAATCTAGCTGCTATATAATCTACATCCTCAATTAATCCTAAATCAATCATTAAGTCAGCCTCATCAACAATTAAATTGCTGGCAAGGTGTGCATGAAGATGTCCGCCTTGAGCAAGGTCATTAATACGTGTAGGTGTACCAATAATTAATTGAGGTTGTCTATTACAGCGTTGTTTGTCTTTTTCAATATCTGTACCACCTATAAACAATTTAACGTTCACTTCTTGTTTAAATTTGCACAGGTGACTCGCTGCTTGGAATAATTGTTGAGCAAGCTCTCGTGTTGGTGCAACTACAATGGCTTGGGGTTCTTGAAGATCAACATCAATCATTTGTATTAAAGGTAATAAGAAAGAATGCGTCTTTCCTGTACCAGTTTGTGATTGACCTATTAAGTTAGTGCCTTTTAATATTCTTGGGATAATTCTATTTTGTATTTCTGTAGGTTTTTCAAAATTAAGATCTTGAACCGCTTTAATTAAACTTTCGTCTAAATTAAAATGCTCAAATGGATGTTTTGCCATGTTATGGCCTCCTTTAAAGTCTAATAAGCAATTTGTTATTTATAAGTAAAAGGATCAGTATCAATATTTGAGGCTTCGATAGGGAACATATCTTTATACTCAAATAACCAATCTTCTAGTAACAATTTTAACCCTTGCTTCATTACATATTCGCTATAGTGATTGATATCAAGTAGATTGACTCCTTGTATTTTAGCGTCTAATGCATCGTGATGTTTGATATCTCCAGTAACAAATACATCTGCACCATTACTGTGAGCTTCATACTCGAAACCTATACCTGAACCACCGATCATTGCAACTTTATTAATCACCGCGTCAGAATTACCAGTATATCTTAAACTATTAATATTTAATTTCTCTTTAGCGTAACTAGAAAACTCATCTAAAGTCATAGTATGAGGAAGTTCACCTATAATACCTAATCCAAATTCGCTTTGTTTTTGTAGTTTAATAAAATCATATACAGGTGTTTCATAAGGATGATAGTTTATAATTGCTTGTTCTGTAATTTGCTTTTCATTTTCAGAAATCATAAATTCAAGTTTAATCTCATCTACATATTCTATACTATCAAGTTGACCAAGGTAAGGGTTAGCTTCTCCAACAGGTTTGAACTGTCCCTTTCCAGCACTTTCAAAGAAGCAATATTCGTAATTCCCTTCTTTAGCTAAGCCGAGTTGGTTTAATTGGTCTTTAAAGTTTTCAACATTTTCTTTAGGAATAAAAGTTTGAACCTTATAATATGTCGTGTAAAGTTGGTTAATCTGGTTAACGTTATTTAAATCAAGTGTATCTGCCAACATTTTATTGACGCCACTAGGATTTACATCTAAATTTGTATGCATTGCGATAAGATTAATATCATTTTGAATCAATTTGCGTATAATTTTGCCATAACCAGTTTGAACAATATTTTTTATACCTTTAAAGATGAGTGGATGATGTGCAATGATTGTATTGATATTTTTATCTATCGCTTGATTGACAACCTCTTCAGTACAATCTAAAGCGGTTAATATACCATTTACTTGTTGATTCTCATCACCGATTAATAATCCGACATTATCCCATGATTCTGCAGTGGAAAATGGGACATGATAATCTAAAATGGACATGAGTTTACTCAATTTCATTATCTAACACCTCTTGTATGAGATTTATTTCACTGTCAATTTCTTTTAGTCTCTCATGATGCGTTGATGAATTCAATTGTGACTTAATGTGATAAAGTGCTTCAAGTTCTCTATTCCATTTCTTGTAGAAATGTTCATTTTTTTCCTCTAATAAATACGGGCCAAATTTTTCTTCTTTTGTAGAAAGTGGCATTATAGATTGGTTAAATTCAGCAACTACAATTTCATAAATATGCCCTTTTTCTTCAAGGATAACCTCGTTTATAACTTCATAATTCAGTGAAGTTAATACATTTCTTAAAACTTGTGTTTGGATGTTGCTCTGTAAAATAAGTCTTGGGTGATGTGCTAATTTTTCTTGACCTTCTTTTAAAATTTTAGCAATGAGAGGTCCTCCCATGCCACAAATCGTTATATTATCAATTTCATCATCATGATTGATAACTGCTAAACCGTCTCCTAAGCGAACTTCAATCGAATCACCTAAGTTATTTTCAGCTACATTATTTAGCGCAGCTTTGTACGGTCCTTTGATGACTTCTCCAGCAATTGCACTGTTACATATCTTATTTTGGATGGCATAAATAGGTAGATATGCGTGGTCCGAACCAATATCAGCTAGCGTTCCTTCTTTTAAAAATGAACACACACGCAATAATCTTTGGTTTAAATTAATCATTTTTAAACTCCTCATATGTATTAAAAAAGAGCGGGATTGAATTCAGTATATTAAAAGTTGAATTCATTATCCCACCCTCTCAAGTGTGATGATTCAATTGGGCGAGGTAAAATTAATATGCATTAATTCATAGCTACTTCCCCAACATTATTATTTTAATCCATGAAATCTTTAAGTCTCTTACTACGACTAGGATGTCTTAATTTTCTTAAAGCTTTAGCTTCGATTTGACGTATACGTTCACGTGTTACGCCAAATACTTTACCTACTTCTTCAAGTGTTCTTGTACGTCCATCATCTAAACCAAATCTTAAACGTAATACATTTTCTTCTCTATCAGTTAATGTGTCAAGAACATCTTCAAGTTGTTCTTTTAACAATTCGTAAGCTGCATGGTCTGATGGGCTTTGAGCTTCTTGGTCTTCAATGAAGTCACCTAAATGACTATCATCTTCTTCACCAATTGGCGTTTCAAGAGATACAGGCTCTTGAGCAATTTTCAAGATTTCACGTACTTTTTCAGGTGGTAAATCCATTTCTTCACCAATTTCTTCTGGTGCAGGATCTCGGCCTAAGTCTTGTAAAAGTTGGCGTTGAACACGTATTAATTTATTAATTGTTTCAACCATATGCACAGGAATACGGATAGTACGTGCTTGGTCAGCAATAGCTCTAGTGATTGCTTGTCTAATCCACCAAGTCGCATATGTTGAAAATTTAAACCCTTTACTAAAGTCAAATTTTTCTACAGCTTTAATCAAGCCCATGTTACCCTCTTGAATTAAATCAAGGAATAACATACCTCTTCCTACATATCTTTTAGCAATACTAACAACAAGACGTAAGTTGGCTTCAGCTAGACGAGATTTTGCTACTTCATCGCCTTGTTCAATTTTTTTAGCTAACTCTATTTCTTCTTGAGCGCTTAATAAGTTAACTCTACCAATCTCTTTAAGATACATACGAACTGGGTCGTTAATTTTGACACCAGGAGGGGCACTTAAATCATTTGGATTTAATTTCTCATCTGTATCTGAACTATCTTTTTCATTAACAAGCGTTATATCATTATCATTTAGTTGATCGAAGAAATCATCCATCTGGTCAGAATCCATTTCGAAATTCTGAAGCTTCTCAGCAATTTCTTCATGACTTAAATGACCTTCTTTTTTACCCTTGTCAATTAATTGTTTTTTAACATCTTCTAATGTTAAAGTCGGATCAATTGTTTGCTTTTTAATTTTCACTTGGTTATCAGACATGAAAAGGCCTCCCGATTTTGATAAATACTGATAATCTCTCAATAACTATATATTATATCAATTAAATATGATTTGTATATTGTAAATTTTAAATTTATCACTTTCAATTAAGTCATTTAAACACTTTCAATAATGTGTAGTTATATTATTATTTTAATCTAAGTTTACTATTAAAGTTGTGACAATAATTTTCTACCCGTTCAACCTCTCTAGTAACCATTAGTTCAAATCTAATCATTAATTGTAAAAGTCTGAACTACTAAATTCTAATTAATAGATTTAGCTTAAAATTACATTCTATTTTTGTTTTTATCGACAATAAGTTGTAAGTAATACTTTTGTAATTCAACATCACCAATGCGAGATGCTTCCCTTAGTTTGTGATTTAATGATTCAATTGACTCATCATCATTATTATTAATAATTAGTATGTAGTCCTCTATTTCATTCTCATAAGGTTCATCATTGAGGGTATATTGTTCAAGTTCAATAAATGCCTCTCTAAGCTCATTGGAATCAATGTATTGCATAACATCACTGATACTATAATTATCATGTTCTGAAAAATAGTCATGCAAAATATTAAATATACTCTTAAAATATTTATTTGTAAAGTCTTCATCGCTAATTTTTTGATAATAATTTATAAAGGTATCCTTATCTTTCATAAAATGCTTCAATAGAGCTCTTTCAGCTTTTTCATGTTTAGTTAAATTATTAAACAATTGTGAACCAGATTGCGGAGAATATCCATATTCTGCTGGTGCCACTTGTGGCATATTGTTAGAACCAACTTCATGATAGATCATTTCTGGGCTCATATTGAATATATTAGCAACATCTTGAATTAACTTATTACGTAAAATTGTTGATTGAACTTGAGCGATGTCATGAGTTGCTTCTCTAATATGTCTTTCATAAGCTAAATCATTATTATTAATTTCATCTTGATGTGACTCCACTTTAAACAGCACAAATGCCTTTTTATCCTTAGCAACAAAGTTTAAAAAAGCCTCATTTCCATATTTGCCAATGTATTCATCAGGATCCATACCGGATGGTAATTGGATCACATATACATTTAGACCTTGTTGTAATAAAGCTTGACCCGTTTTTAAAGTAGCCTCTCTACCAGCGTAATCTCCATCAAACATTAATGTAATGTTATTTGTTAATTTTTTTAGAAACGTCATATGTTCTTGGGACAACTGTGTCCCCATACTCGCTACAACCTGTTTTAAACCAGCGTAATCTGATTTAATAACATCCATAAATCCTTCTAATAATACAATTTCGTCGTTTTGGCGAATTGATTTACGTGCTTTATCTAAATTATATAAGAGTCTACGTTTTTGAAAGATGGGTGTTTCAGGGCTATTCAAATATTTGGGTTCTTGGTTCGTATATGTTCTTCCAGAATATCCAACTATTCTACCTTGAGCATTCTTCAAAGGAAACATGATTCGATTTCTAAATCTATCATAGTAACTAAAATTTTCTTCATTTCGAGACAATAGACCCGCTTCGTAAGCTAATTCTATGTCATATCCTTTCTTCTCTAAAAAATCATGACAAAAATGAGAGCTATCTGGCGCATATCCAATTTGTCTCTGCTTGATGAGTTCGTCAGTAAAACCACGCTGACGCAAGTAGTTTAAAGCCTCTTCACCCTCAACAGTTTTCATCAAGGCATAATGATAGTAATCTTGAATTAACTCATGCATTTCTATCATTTTTAAATCGTCTGAAGCCATTTGAGATTGTTGATTATATTGAGTTTGCCCCACATCAACTTTAATATTTACACGTTCGCCAAGTTCTTTAACAGCTTCTACGAAAGGTATATCTTTAATCTCCTGTGTAAATTGAAAGACATTGCCACCTTTTTTACAACCAAAACAGTGACAAATTTGCTTATCTTCAGATACTGTGAACGAAGGTGTCTTTTCATCATGAAAAGGACACAAGCCGATATAATTGCGTCCTCTTTTTTCTAATTTTACATATTCGCTTACTAAATCTAATATATCTGTTTTATCTTTAATTTCATTAATGACCGATTGATCTATACGCAAATGGAATCACCTATCAAATATTAGTCATATAATTATATCTTTTTTCTACGGAAAATGAAATCATTTCGATTTACTTTCTTCAATTAAATGTATGATATCATTCGCTGTTTCTTCAATAGCTTTGTCAGTAACATCTATGACCGGACAACCTACTTTATTAACTAATTCATCAAAATAATTCAATTCTTCTTGAATACGTGCCTCTGTGGCATACCTAGCCTTATCTCCTAAACCTAATTGCTTTAATCTTTCCTTACGTATGCGATTTAGTTTCTCTTCACTTATTTTTAAAGCAATACATTTAGAGGTATCAATATCAAATAATGCATCAGGTGGAGTTACTTCAGGAACTATAGGTATATTCATCACTTTATAACTTTTATGTGCTAAATACTGAGATAATGGAGTTTTAGAAGTTCTAGAAATACCTAACAGAACGATGTCGGCTTTTGGTAATCCTTTTGGATCTTTTCCGTCGTCATATTTCACAGCAAATTCAATTGCATCAATTTTTTTAAAATACGCATCGTCTAGTCTGTGAACTATTCCTGGTTCATAATATGGTGTTTCATCAATCGAATCCGATAACAAATCCATTAGAGGTCCCATAATATCGACAGATTTTAATGAAAATTCTTCGACTTTTGCAAGCATATATTTTTTAATTTCTGGTTTAACCAAAGTGTATACAATAATTGCATTGGTATCTCTAGCAACTTGAATAACTTCATCTACATGTTCAAATGATTCAATATAAGGATATCGAAGAAATTCATGTTTACATTGTTTAGGGTTAAATTGAGATACTCCTGCTCTTGCTACTAACTCTGCAGTTTCACCAATTGAATCTGAGGCTACAATTATCTTTATAATGTCCATGTATTTACCACCTATTCTTTGAATAATGATACGAATAATTTAGTTATAGTTGTTTTAGAGATTCGACCAATTACCTCGTATTTTTTATTGTCTTTCTTCCTTACAATTGGTAGTGAGTCAATCTCGTTATCTATCATTTGATTGGCAGCGTATATTACAAGTTCTTCCTCTTCTAAATATGTCACATGTGGCATTCTAGTCATATTTACACTGATAGGCATTGTATGTATATCCTCACCAATCATAGATGCTCTTAATAAATCTTTTCTAGAACATACGCCTACGAAGTCATTGTCATTATTAGTGATAAATAATGTCCCTGCATCTTCTAAAAATATAGTACATATTGCATCATAAACTGACATTTCTTCCTTAATGACAACTGGTTGAGACATATAATCTTTAACCACATATTGTCTCAATTGTTCATTGATAATTTTATTTTTCGATTTACCTGAATAGTAATAACCTACTCTAGGTCTCGCTTCTATAAAACCAGACATAGTAAGTATAGCTAAGTCCGGTCTTAACGTAGCTCTTGTTAAATTTAATTTTTCAGCGATATGCTCACCTGTGATCGGTCCTTTAGATTTGACAATCTCAATTATTAGTTCCTGTCTTTTACTAAGTTCTATAGGTCTTCACCCCTCTTGAATACTTTCTATTATAACTTTTATTATAAATTGCTACAAATACATATAAATACTTGCTATTAAAAATTCTTTCAATTAGAATAAAGTTAAAGCGAGTTAAGGATGGTGCGAGCTTAACAACTTATATTGGCGAATGACTTATTAATGAAATAAAAGCGAGTGTCTGCACTAATTTGGGTGGAACCGCGGGTTAAAAATTGTAAGTAACCATATTGTATTATAACAATACATATGATTAAAAATACTTTTTAAAACTCGTCCCAAGATAATAATACATTACTAATATGTATATATTGTCTTGGGGCGTTTTTTATGTCTAAGGAGAGTTAATTTATGGCAAAAGATATGGAAACAATTGTTCAATTAGCAAAACATAGAGGGTTCGTCTTCCCTGGTAGTGACATTTACGGTGGTTTATCAAATACATGGGATTACGGACCATTAGGCGTTGAACTTAAAAATAATATTAAAAAAGCTTGGTGGCAAAAGTTCATCACACAATCTCCATATAATGTGGGTATCGATGCAGCTATTTTAATGAATCCAAAAACTTGGGAAGCTTCAGGTCACTTAGGCAACTTTAATGACCCTATGATCGATAATAAAGATAGTAAAATTCGTTATCGTGCGGATAAATTAATTGAAGATTACATGCAAAAAGAAAAAGGTGATGAAAACTTCATCGCTGATGGATTAAGCTTTGATGAAATGAAACAAATTATTGATGATGAAGGTATTGTATGTCCTGTAAGTGGCACTGCAAATTGGACTGATATTCGTCAATTTAATTTAATGTTTAAAACTTTCCAAGGTGTCACTGAAGATTCCACTAACGAATTGTTTTTACGTCCTGAAACAGCTCAAGGTATTTTCGTTAACTATAAAAATGTACAACGTTCAATGCGTAAAAAATTACCGTTCGGTATTGGTCAAATCGGTAAATCTTTCCGTAACGAGATTACACCTGGTAACTTCATTTTCAGAACAAGAGAATTTGAACAAATGGAGTTAGAATTCTTCTGCAAACCTGGTGAAGAAATTGAATGGCAAAACTTCTGGAAAACATTTGCAAGTCAATGGTTAAAAGATTTAAATATTAATGAAGAAAATATGCGTTTAAGAGACCATGATGCAGATGAGTTATCTCACTACTCTAACGCTACAACTGATATTGAATACAAATTCCCATTTGGTTGGGGCGAATTATGGGGTATCGCAAGCCGTACAGACTTCGATTTACAAAAGCATAGCGAACACTCTGGTGAAGACTTTAAATATCACGATCCAGAAACAAATGAAAAATATGTTCCGTATTGTATCGAACCTTCATTAGGTGCTGATCGTGTAACGTTAGCATTCTTATGTGACGCATATGAAGAAGAAGGTGTTGAAGGAAGTAAAGATGCACGTACTGTAATGCATTTCCACCCTGCCTTAGCACCATATAAAGCTGCGGTATTACCTTTAAGTAAAAAATTATCAAGCGAAGCGATTAAAATCTTTGAACAATTAAGTCAAAGCTTCTCTATTGATTTCGACGAATCACAATCAATTGGTAAACGTTACCGTAGACAAGACGAAATCGGTACACCATATTGTATTACATTCGACTTTGATTCATTAGAAGATAATCAAGTAACTGTACGTGACAGAGATTCAATGGAACAAGTACGTATGCCAATTTCAGAATTAGAAACATTCTTAGCAGAGAAAGTTAAATTTTAATAACTTATTACCTAATAATGCTCTTACTTTGACACAATAAGTGTTTAGGTAAGAGTATTTTTATTGCATAAAAAAATCCACACTAAACCGTTTATCGAAATAAAACGGTTTAGTGTGGATCACTTTCTAATCTTTTAAGTTGATTAATTAATTTTTGACTCTTAAAAAACATACCAGCATATTCTCTATAGAGCATGATAATAAGTTCTGACATCTCATCTAAGATTTCTTTATGAATACTCAGTGAATTCATTTTATTGATAGGTAGTTTTTGTAGTATATCTAATAGATAAAGCGAGCGATTTGTTAATTTGAAAGCGTGTGGATCCTGATATAATACTTCTTCAGAGATTGCTCCATCGAATTTGAAACTATAACCTACTAATTTAGATTGATCTTCATTTCCAGTAATCACACAATGATTAAATGAAGCTGTAAATCCGAATTTAGACATACACTTCAATAATACTACGATAGACATGAGTTGTGCTGATGTGCCCTCTGTTATTTTAGTAAGTACAAAATAGAGTAAGTCATAATTGTACTTCGAAACTTCATTTTCTTCCATAGATCTTTCAATAGTCTCTGTGCATAACGATGCATAACTACTTTCAAATAAATCAAGCTGTAATTCATAATGTTGATCAATCACATCTATAGAATTGAGTGTTCCCATACCACGCCATTTATTATAAATAAATAAGCCATACACAAACATTTGTGTATGAGCTTGTAATCCAGATTTAACTTTTTTCGCACGTCGAGCCATTAAAGGTATTTTAGCGCCATATTCATTTAAAATTGTGATGATTTTATCAGATTCACCATAATCTACTGATTTGATTATGATGCCTTTTTGTTTCATTAACATGACTCATTCACCGACTCTCTATCAATCAATCTTGGTCTTCTACATAACCAATTTGTCGTATAAAGTTTACTTTATTTCTCCAATCACGTTGTACCTTTACCCAGAGTTCTAAGTAAACTTTAGATCCTAATAGCATCTCTATATCATGACGTGCACGTTTACCTACCTCTTTAAGTTTTTTACCACCTTTACCGATGACTATACCCTTTTGAGAATCACGCTCAACGTAAATCGTTGCTTCAACTCTAACTCTGTCTTCATCTTCTTTAATCATTCTATCAACATTAACGCCTATTGCATGAGGTATCTCTTCACTTGTTAAATGTAATATCTTTTCACGGATAATTTCGCTAACAACAAATTGTTCTGGGTGGTCAGAAATTTGGTCGTCAGGGTAGTATTTCGGACCTACAGGTAAATAAGATTTCAACACATCTATAAAGTGATCTACATTCAATCCCTCAAGTGCTGAAATTGGTATAATTTCTGTGAAGTCCATATATTCTTTATATTTTTCAATTCTAGGCATCAAAGCATCCGGATGCACAAGGTCAATCTTATTTAATACCAAAAAGATAGGCGTTTTAACATTTTTAAGCATTTCCATGATATATTCATCGCCACGACCAATATCTTCGTTTACGTTAACCATAAACATAATTGCATCTATTTCTGATAGTGTATTCTTGGCAACTCTCATCATATAATCACCAAGTTTATGTTTAGGTTTGTGAATACCTGGCGTATCAATGAAGATGATTTGTGCATCGTCTCTTGTCATGACGCCTTGAATTTTATTACGTGTTGTCTGTGCTTTATCTGACATAATCGCAATTTTATGCCCTATTACTCTATTTACAAATGTAGATTTACCAACATTAGGTCGACCAATGATGGATACAAATCCTGATTTATGTTCTTCTGTCATTAATTTAAATCCTTTCCTGAAAATCCTAATGGTAATAATTCGTTTACAGTAGACTTAATCATTTCTCCTTTATGATTAGTCATATACACAGGCATATCATCATCGCAAAGTTCTTTAAGTACTTGTCTACAAGCCCCGCATGGTGAGGAGGGTTTATCCGAATCAACAGTAACGGTTATCGATTCAAAATCCCCTGGTTTATATCCTTCTGAGATTGCTGCAACAAGACTTGAACGTTCAGCACAAATTGCCATGGAATATGCAGCATTTTCTACATTTGCTCCATGAAAAGTACGTCCGTCCTTAGTTCTTAAATAGGCACCAACTTTGAAGCGACTATATGGAGCATAAGCTTTACTTTGTGCCTCTCTAACTTCCTTAAAGTAATGCGATTGATAACTCATTTATTTTCCTCCCAAAAATAAACTTAAAATATGTGGTACAAAAACTATTAATCCAATACATAATGCTAAAACAGACACAATTACAACACTAAAAGCAGCGATATCTTTAGCGTGTTTAGCATATTCATGATAATCGGTTGTTACCAAATCAACCACAAATTCAATTGATGTATTGATAGCTTCTAGACTCAATACTAAAGCTATTGAGAATAATATAAACATCCACTCAGATCGATTGATATGAAAAATAAACCCCATAATAATAGCGATAATTCCTGCTAATATGTGAAGTAAGAAATTTTGGTCTTTTTTCAAAATGGCTGTAAAGCCATCATAAGCGTATTTAAAACGTCTCATTATTATGATTCTCTTGTTAAACCGTATGCATTAAGAATTGCATCTTGTCGACCAAACATTTCTTTTTCATCTTCATCTGTCATATGATCATATCCCAATAAATGTAAAAAACCATGTAAAGCTAAGAAGCCTAATTCACGTTCAAAAGAATGTCCGTAATTTTCAGCTTGTTCATGTGCTACATCTGTACATATAATAATATCGCCTAAAACTCGAGGTATATCAAGTTCATTCATATCGATTTCTGGCTCGTCTTCTTCTAAAGCGAATGAGATGACGTCAGTGACTTTATCTTTATCTCTATACATTTTATTGATATTTTGAATTTCATCTTTATCTACAAATGTTACTGAAAGTTCAGCCTCACTATCAATATGTTCTTGTTTTTTAGCAAAGGTAAGTAATGAATCTATTTGTTCATACCATTCATTCTTTACTAAATCGGTATGGTCACTAAAGTCAATTGTAAACATTTACTCAACTCCTTCATAACGATCTATAATTTTACTTACAAGTGGATGCCTTACAACGTCACTTTGATCTAATTTCATAATACTAATTCCATTGACCCCATATAATTTTTTAATTGCTTCTTTTAAGCCACTTTTTACGCCTTTTGGTAGGTCGATTTGAGTTTGGTCACCTGTAACTACCATTTTTGAACCAAAACCTAAACGAGTTAGGAACATTTTCATTTGTGCGTGCGTTGTATTTTGAGCTTCATCTAAAATAACAAACGCATCATCTAATGTTCTACCCCTCATATAAGCAAGTGGCGCAATCTCAATAATACCCCTCTCTATGAATCTTTCAGTTTGCTCTCTACCTAAAACTGTATTTAAGCCATCATATAGAGGACGTAAATATGGATCTACTTTTTCTTTTAGGTCACCTGGTAAGAAACCTAAAGATTCTCCTGCTTCAACGGCTGGCCTAGTCAATACGATACGTTTAACTGAACCTTTACGTAATTGTTTAGCTGCATATACAACTGCTAAAAATGTTTTACCAGTACCAGCAGGACCTATTCCAAATACTAAGTCATTTCTCTTCATAGCATTGATATACATACGTTGTCCCATTGTTTTAGCACGAATCGTTTTACCAAATGCATCTTTAGTAATCTCTTCATCATACAAATCAAGTAAATGTTGAATTGTATCATTGTCTGCCATTTTAATAGCAGCCTCTACGTCTTTAAGTGTAATTGTATTACCTAATTCTATAACTTTAAGTAAATTGGTGAGAACTAATTCTGCTTTTTCAACATGCTCTAATTTTTCGCCTTTAACAGCTATTTCTTGACCTCTAGCATGTATCACGACATCAAAATTATCTTCAATAGTTTTTAAATGCTCATCATTATTTCCCATTAAAGCTTGTGATTGATTAATGTCGTCAATTTGAATTATTCCTGGCATAAACGCGCTCCTTTACAAGTTACAATAATAAGTTTTATTAGCTAAAAATTTTAGACTAATTTGTTATTTTTAATAAAAATAATATCCAAACACATTATATCATTCTTATTCATCTTAATGATGTGATTATGCTTTGCTTCAAAATTATTGAACAAATACTACTGAATATATATTATTTCTTACTAAAATTTTACTAAACTCATACTAATTAGACAAACTAAAAAGAGAGTAAAACAGTATTCAATATTTAAGCATGAATACATAGTTTTACCCTCTAATGTTAATATAATAGCTAATTCTTTAATTTTATTAAAAAATTTAAAGTTGCTTTGGTTTACTTAAAACTTCTGACCAAATCAGACCATTTATTACTTCATCTTTATCAAATTGAAAAGCAGAATGAGACATATTACGTTCAATGTTTTGAGAATTAAGTAATTGTTTTAAGCGATAACGTTTAGTTCTCTCTGATAAATACTTATCCTCAATGATGTCTCTTGCTTTTTTCTCAATCAATTCGAGTTGTTTTTCTTTTTCTCTATCAATTTCGTTGCGAACATTTTTTAAATCCTGAGTCAAATTGGACTCAAGTTCTTTTCTTAATTTTTCTGCACTTTCATCTCGTGAAGTTGAAGTAACAGGTTGAGGTCTAGGATTATCCTGGTTATATGGTGTTGGGTCAGGTTTAGGATGATTTTTGACTTCCGATTGTTTATGCGTTTCTTTAGACGATTTATTTTCTGTTTGAGAGTCAGCATCTTCATCTTCAAGGTTTTTACTTAAAGGTGGAAGCGTCTCTTCAAATTCTCTTCGTTGCTTTTTCTCGGGTTCATCATTTAACTCATCGTTAATTTCTTTAAATGTTTTTTCTAATTCTTCAAAGAAACCACCTTTTTTGGGTTGATTATCACCTTGCGTATTTTGAGGTGGCTTTTGATTTTGTCTGCTTTCATGACTTTTATCACGTAGCGCGCTAATACCGGTTACAATAACAGATATTATAAATATGATAATACCGATATTCATTTAATCACCTCATTATTTATTGTTCTGGTGATTCGTCATCATTCTGATCAGTACGTTTGTTAATAGCATTTCTCATGCCAGTATCTGCTTCAATATTTTTAAGATTATAATAATCCTTAACTCCAATATTACCTGATCTAAGAGCTTCAGCCATTGCTAATGGTACTTCTGATTCAGCTTCAACTACTTTCGCTCTCATTTCTTGTACTCGAGCTTTCATTTCCTGTTCAGAAGCTACTGCCATAGCACGGCGCTCTTCAGCTTTCGCTTGAGCAATATTTTTATCTGCAAGAGCTTGCTCAGTTTGTAAATCAGCACCGATATTTTTGCTAATATCTACATCTGCAATATCAATAGATAAAATTTCAAAAGCAGTACCTGAATCTAAACCTTTACTTAACACAGTTTTAGAAATATTGTCTGGATTTTCTAGAACCTCAGTGTGATGCTCACTTGAACCAATTGTAGAAACAATACCTTCACCTACACGGGCAATAATTGTTTCCTCTCCAGCACCACCGACTAATCTTGCTATATTTGCGCGAACTGTAATACGAGCTTTTGCCTTAACTTCAATACCGTTCATCGCTACACCAGCAATAAATGGTGTTTCAATAACTTTAGGGTTAACTGACATTTGAACTGCTTCAAGTACATCACGACCTGCTAAATCAATTGCCGCTCCTCGTTCAAATGGTAAATCAATATCTGCACGTTGTGCTGCGATATTTGCATCAACAACTCTATCAACGTTACCACCAGCTAGGTAGTGTGACTCCAATTGATTTGTTGTTAATTTTAAACCTGCTTTATGTGCTTTAATTAAAGGTGCAATGACCTTTCTTGGTGAAACTCTTCTTAAACGCATACCTACAAGGGTACCAATACCTACGTGAACGCCAGCTGCTATAGCAGAAATCCATAATCCGATAGGTACAAAAGAAAATAGTATGAGTAAAGCTACTACAATAATTACAGCAATGATTATAAAACCAATACCAAACATTAAATCGCTCCTTAATTTTATTCTATTTCTCTCACAACTACACGCGTACCTTCAACCTCAAGAATTTTTACTTGTCTATTTCTTAAAATAAATGTGCCGTCTGAAACTGCATCTATTCTTTCATCGTCACAATTAATAATCCCAGCAGGTCTGAGGTCAGTGATTGTTTGAGCAGTTTTACCTACAAGGTGAGAGCGGTCGTCATGTGAACGATAACCAGCCTCTGAATTTGTTGAATCTTTTAAGATCACTTTATCAAGAAATGGTATTTTCTTGTTGAAAATTTTCACTAATATCACCCATTCAATTATTGATAAAATTAACGCAACTATTACATTACCGAGCATGAGTATAATATTATTTCCTAGCATGATGATACTGAGAGTTATAAGTAGCATACCAATAATACCTATCACGGCACCAATGATAAACAGTTCTATAATAACTAGTATGACACCAATAGTAAACAATAATACGGATAAAACATTTACATCTCCATTGATAAGGAATCCTAAAAATAAAAGTAATAATGCTAGTGAAGCAATAATTCCAATCAAGTTAATGCGTTTTGAATATAATTGATACAAAAAGCCTAGGAAGATTATACACGTAAGAATTAGTGAAATAAAAGGTTGCGTAATAAAACTTGATAGATTATCAGCCCAACTATTTTCACTAGTGAATCTTATAAAAAGTAACGTATGTATTAGATAGGAGTAATTCACTATTTCACCTCGCCCTCACATTAATTATACATGAAAACGCACCCATTATATAGTATTTCACTAATATATAAATTGGTAATTTGTAGCTTAACAATTTAATTTTATTAATTTTAATAATATTTGTTTATTTATCTGAAAAATGAAAAAGATTTAATTAATTGAGCAATACGTTTAAATAATTTTACGAGAATAATTAAAGTTGTTAGCATAGTATAAAAAAATACCCTAGTTCTAATAACTAGGGTATCTATTATATATAATTAACATTCGTGTTGAGGGAGTCAACAGAGCTATTAATTATTTGAATTTACGTTTACGTGCAGCTTCTGATTTCTTTTTACGTTTAACGCTTGGTTTTTCGTAAAATTCACGTTTACGTACTTCTTGAATTGTTCCACTTTTTGATACTGAACGTTTAAATCTACGTAAAGCATCTTCTAGTGATTCGTTTTTACGTACTACTGTTTTAGACATCTGTATTTCCCTCCCTCCAAATATCAACGGAACTTTATAGTCATCACATAGTAAAAACTATGCAACTATTAGTATAATATAACTCAAATAGGTGGTCAATTAGTAAAATTTACATTTTTTAAATATTTAGACAAGTACTTCTTCTTCAGATTTATTCGTAGCATGCTCAACTACTCTAATGGCTTTACCATCATTTAGAGGATAGTCAGCTTTAAGAATTTTTACTTTAACAATTTGTCCAATTAGTGATTCATCACCTTCAAATTGAACTTTCATATAGTTATCTGCATAACCTACCAATGTATTCGGTTCTTCGCCTTTTTCTTCAGGTATTACTTCAAGCACTTCATTTTCAAATTTAGAGGCATACTCTTTAGCAAGTTGGTCACTTAAAGCAATCAATTTATGCACACGTTCATTCTTAACAGATTCATCGATTTGATTGTCCATTCGAGCTGCTGGTGTACCGATTCTTGGTGAATATGGGAACACATGTAATTCAGAGAATTGATGTTTAACAATAAAATCGTATGTTTCTTGAAATTCTTCTTCAGTTTCTCCAGGGAATCCTACTATTACATCACTTGTTACAGCTAAGTCAGGCAATGCTTTGTGTAATTCTGTTAATCTCTCAGAGAAATGTTCCATAGTATATTTACGTCTCATACGTTTTAAAACTGAATCTGAACCAGATTGTAACGGAACATGTAAATGTCTTACTACTTTGTTTGAATTGCCAATAACCTCTATTACTTCATCAGTTAATTGACTCGCTTCGATAGATGAGATTCGTATACGCTCTAAACCTTCAATTTCATCTAAATCTCTTAACAATTGCGCTAGATTATAATTTTTTAAATCTTGACCATAACCACCAGTATGAATACCAGTTAAAACAATCTCTTTATAGCCAGAGTTTACTAATTGTGAAGCTTGTTCTACAACTTTCTCAGGATCACGTGATCTCATCAAGCCGCGTGCCCAAGGTATAATACAAAACGTACAAAAATTGTTGCATCCTTCTTGGATTTTTAAAGAGGCTCTAGTTCTATCGGTAAAGTAAGGAACTTCTAACTCCTCATATGTACGATTCTTCATTATATTACCAACACCGTTAATTGGTTGTCTCTCTTCTTGGAATTGATCAATATAGTCTAATAATTTATGACGGTCTTGAGTACCGACAACTACATCCACGCCAGGAATTTCCATAATTTCAGCTGAAGATGTTTGAGCATAACAACCTGTAACACATACAACTGCTTCAGGATTTTGTCTGATCGCACGTCTAATAATTTGTCTACTTTTTTTATCTCCAGTATTCGTAACAGTACAAGTATTAATAACAAATACATCTGCATTTGTTTCAAAATCTACTCTATCGTAATCTGCTTCTTTAAATAATTGCCATATTGCTTCAGTTTCATAGTGATTGACTTTACAACCTAATGTATGAAATGCAACTGTTGACATCGTCTTCACCCCAATAATTCTTTTTCAAAACTCACTGCACTTAAAGCATATAGAGGTGCAGTTTCTGCCCGTAAAATACGTGGACCTAAGCCTACTAAAGTACTATTTTCACTGAATAAAGACACTTCTTTATCAGATAAACCGCCTTCAGGTCCAAATATCATTAAAACACGATCTTGTGTTTTAAATTGCTTTATAATTTGTTTAAAATGACTTAAATCACCATGTTTAGCCTGTTCTTCATATGCTATAAGAACATAGTCATAATGACTTATAATATCATAAATTTCCTGTAAATTCGACTTAAAATAAATATTAGGAATTGTTAAACGATAACTTTGTTCTGCAGCTTCTTTAATAATTTTTTGCCATCTTTCTAACTTTTTAGCAACTTTAGATTCATTCAATTTAACTACTGAACGGTCCATACCAACTGCAATAAATTCATTAGCGCCCATTTCAGTTGCTTTTTGAATCATCCATTCATACTTATCAGCCTTAATCAATCCGCTACAAATAGTGATATGTTGAGGTAATTCTGTATCAATGTTTTGTTTATCTTTTAACTCTAGTTCAACATAATTATCGTTTAAAGCTTTTATTTGACACTTGTACACTGTTTGATCTAGAAATGTAACGATAACTGAATCACCTTCACTATAACGCATGACATTTTTTATATGATGAATATCTTCTTTATTTTCAATAAAAAAGCGCTGAAGTTTATCAGCGCTTTGATTAATAAAATATCTTTGCAAATTAATCACTCACTTTCTGACCAACGATGCAGACCCAACCGTTGTCATGTTCTACAGAAATAATATTAAAACCAACACGCTTCATATGAGATTCTATCTCTTCATATTTTTCTTCTATAATACCTGAAGTAATAAAATATCCTTCTTCAAATAATGTATTATAAGCATCTTCTATCATTTCTTCAATAATGTGAGCAAGAATATTTGCAATAACGATATTATATTTCTCTTTTTCTTCTTTTAATAAATTACCGGGAACAGCTTCAATTGCGTCTTCACAACGATTCTTTTTGAAGTTCTCCTTAGCAACATTTACTGCCATTTCATCAATGTCTAATGCTTTAATTCTTTTAACACCAACGAGATGACTGGCAATACTTAATATACCTGAACCTGTTCCAACATCAATAATAGAATCAGTTGGTTGAACATATTCTTCAATAGCTTTTAAACACATACTAGTAGTTGGGTGGTCACCTGTACCGAAAGCCATACCAGGATCGAGTTCAATACATAACTCATCACTGTTTTCTTTTGTGTAAGTTTCCCAACTTGGAACTATGGTAAATCTATTAGAAGCTTTAAAGGGATGAAAATAATTTTTCCATTCATTCGCCCAATCCTTCTCCGCAATTTCCTTTTCTGAAAATGTAAGTACTTCTTTATCTAAATTTGATACATTTAAAATATTATTCTTAATACTCTTTCTGAGTTCATCATTGAATGTAAGTTCATTAAAATAAGCTTTTAAACGAACACCACTACTAGGATAATCCTCAGGATTTAATTCATAAATCTCACCAAATTTATCTGATGGTGGTGTTTCTAAGTCTCTTGAATCTTCAATGACTACACCATTAGAACCATGATCTTCAAGTATATCAGTTACTTCAAATTCAACATCGTGATTAACTACAATTGAGAGTTCCGTCCAATTCATTCTCTATTCTCCTTTGAAGAATCTTTTTGCTCTATCTTTAAAATTAGAAGGTTGTTCACTCACGTCTTCGCCATTAATTTCAGCAAATTCTTTCATAATTTCTTTTTGTCTATCGTTCATTTTAGTTGGAGTAACTACTTTAATATTAACGAATAAATCTCCATAACCATAACCGTGAACGTTCTTAATACCTTTATCTTTAAGACGGAATTGCTTTCCTGTTTGTGTACCTGAAGGTATTGTTAGCACTACATTACTATTTAAAGTTGGTATTTTGATTTCATCGCCTAAGGCAGCTTGAGGGAAGCTCACATTTAAATTGTAGTAAATGTCATCTCCATCACGTTCAAATGTATCGGAAGGTTGAACTCTAAACACTACATATAAATCACCGTGAGGACCACCGTTTACACCTGGTGAACCTTCACCAGCTAAACGAATTTGTTGTTCAGTATCTACACCTTCTGGAACTGTAACTTCTAATTTAACAGTTTTATTTTCAGTTCCTTTACCGTGACAAGTAGGACATGGCTCTTCAAATTCTTGACCACTACCTTCACATTTAGGACAAACTTGTTCAGTTCTGACTCTACCTAAAATAGTATTTTGTTCGACGGAAACATGACCAGCTCCATTACAATAGCTACAAGTTTTTTTACTTGTTCCAGGTTTCGCGCCTTCACCATCGCACGTATGACATGTTACATCTTTTCTAATAGAAATTTCTTTTTTAGTACCAAAAACAGCTTCTTCAAAGGTAACAGTCATAGTATATTGTAAATCATCACCTTTACGTGGCGCATTAGGATCACGTTGTCTTGAACCACCACCGAAGAATGAACTGAAAATGTCTTCAAATCCACCTCCGCTAAATCCGCCAAAGTCTCCGCCACCGAAACCTTGACTGCCGAATCCTCCTTGTGGGCCTTCATGTCCAAACTGGTCATAATTTGCACGTTTATTATCATCACTTAAAACTTCATAAGCTTCGGAGATTTCTTTGAATTTTTCGTCTGCGCCTTCTTCTTTATTAATGTCTGGATGATATTTTTTTGATAATTTACGATAAGCTTTTTTAATTTCGTCCTTAGAAGCGCTTTTACTTACGCCTAAGACTTCATAATAGTCTCTTTTGGCCACAACTATCTCTCCTTTTATACGTTTAACAAGATTAGTTTATCTGATTAATTCTTACTATCCAAATAAAAAGCCAAAGCCAATGTTCAATTGACTTTGACTTTTTTGGCTTAGTCATAAATTAAACTTATATACTAACTCAACCTAGAATTATTTTTTATCTTCGTCATCTTTTACTTCTTTAAAGTCCGCATCTTCTACAGTGCTGTCTTGAGAACCTTGTTCTCCTTGAGCTTGTTGCTGTGCTTGTTGAGCTTGTTCGTATACTTTAGCTGATAAATCTTGAACAACTTTTTCAAGTTCTTCTTTTTTAGATTTGATGTCTTCCATATCTTCACCTTCAAGTGCAGATTTAAGCGCATCTTTTTTCTCTTCAGCATTTTTCTTATCATCTTCACTAATATTGTCGCCTAAATCAGTGATAGTTTTTTCAACTTGGAATACTAAGCTATCAGCTTCGTTACGTAAGTCCACTTCTTCGCGACGTTTTTTATCTGCTTCAGCGTTTTCTTCAGCATCTTTAACCATGCGATCAATTTCTTCATCAGATAATGCTGAGCTTGATTGAATAGTGATATTTTGTTCTTTGTTAGTTCCTAAATCTTTAGCAGTTACATTAACGATACCATTTTTATCAATATCAAATGTTACTTCGATTTGAGGTACACCACGTGGAGCAGGTGGAATATCAGTTAATTGGAAACGACCAAGAGTTTTGTTATCTGAAGCCATTGGACGTTCACCTTGTAACACGTGAATATCAACTGCTGGTTGGTTATCAGCTGCTGTTGAATAAACTTGTGATTTAGATGTTGGAATAGTAGTGTTACGTTCAATTAATGTGTTCATGCGTCCGCCCATGATTTCAATACCTAGTGATAATGGTGTTACGTCTAGTAATACCACATCTTTAACATCACCAGTGATGACACCACCTTGGATCGCAGCACCCATAGCTACTACTTCATCAGGGTTTACACCTTTATGAGGGTCTTTACCTACTTCTTTTTTAACAGCTTCTTGTACTGCTGGAATACGAGTAGAACCACCAACAAGGATAACTTCATCAATATCAGAAGTTGATAACCCAGCATCTTTTAGTGCTTGACGAGTTGGTTCCATTGTTTTTCTAATTAATGAATCTGCTAATTCTTCAAATTTAGAACGAGTTAAGCTAATTTCTAAATGTAATGGACCACTTTCTCCAGCTGAAATAAATGGAAGTGAAATTTGAGTTTGAGATACACCTGATAAGTCTTTTTTAGCTTTTTCAGCAGCATCTTTTAATCTTTGTAGTGCCATTTTATCTTGAGATAAATCTACGCCATTTTCTTTTTTAAATTCTGAAACTAAGTAATCAATAATTACTTGGTCGAAATCGTCACCGCCAAGTTTATTGTCACCTGCAGTAGATAATACTTCAAATACTCCGTCACCTAATTCAAGGATTGACACGTCGAAAGTACCGCCACCTAAGTCAAATACAAGAACTTTTTGATCTTGTTCAGTTTTGTCTAAACCGTAAGCTAAAGCAGCTGCAGTAGGTTCGTTGATAATACGTTCAACTTCTAGTCCAGCGATTTTACCAGCATCTTTAGTAGCTTGACGTTCAGCATCATTGAAGTAAGCTGGAACAGTGATAACTGCTTTATCAACTGTATCTCCTAAATAACTTTCAGCAGTACTTTTTAAGTTTTGTAAAATCATAGCTGAAATCTCTTGTGGAGTGTATGATTTATCTTCAATATCTACTTTGTAGTCTGTACCCATATGACGTTTAATTGATTGAACTGTATTAGGGTTAGTGATTGCTTGACGTTTAGCAACTTCACCTACTTGAGTTTCACCATTTTTAAAAGCAACTACTGAAGGAGTAGTGCGTGCGCCTTCTGGATTTTGAATTACTTTTGGTTCGTCACCTTCTAATACGGCAACGCAAGAGTTTGTTGTACCTAAGTCGATTCCGATTACTTTACTCATAATAAAATTCCTCCAATATCATTTTGTAATTTTATACAATGTTTTTTTAATCAGTTTATTGATTTACTTTTACCATTGATGGTCTCAAGACGCGATCTTTTAGTTTGTAACCTTTTTGAAGTTCTTGAGTGATTTCCCCCGATTTAAAATCAGGATTATCATCTTGAACCACCGCTTGATGAAGATTAGGGTCAAATTCTTGACCTTCAGCTTCAATTTCTTCAAGACCATTATCTTTTAAAGCTCTAAGTAAACTTTCATGAACCATTTGGACACCTTTTTGTAGTGATTTAAATGATTCATCATTACCTTCAATTTGTAATGCACGTTCAATATTATCTATTGACGGAAGGATGTCAGTTAAAACACCTTGAGCTTGATAAGTTTTGTTAATTTGATTTTCATTTTGAATTCGACGCTTATAATTTTCAAATTCAGCGTACAATCTTAAATATTTCTCTTCATTATCATTTGCTAGCTTTTCTAATTCTTGAATTTTCTCATCTTTAGGATCTACATCCTCAGCTTGAACTTCTTCCTGAGAATCTTCTTGCAAATGATCTTCTTTTACTTCACTATTGTCAGTATTTTCAACTGAGTCTTGAGAATTATCAACATTTTGAGTTTCTACATTCTCTTCTGAATTAACTTCTTCCTCAGTATTATTCACTGATTGATCTTTTTCTGTCATTTTCTGACCTCCAATACAATTCTAATTACTACCATATTTGGTTGAGTAATTGAATTACATTTTGATAATGCATCGCAGTTGGTCCTATGACCGCAATTTGTCCTTTAAGTGATTCATCAACATGATACTGACTAGTAACTATGGAGATATCACTTAAGCTCTCATCAATTTCCTTTCCTATTCGAACATTGATTTGAGAAGTAGAAATATCATCTAAAAGTTCAGTTATTCTATTTGATTCAATGTACTGCAATATAGGTTGAATCGATGATACGTTAGTTTCGTTTAACGCATCAATAAGTTTAACCTTTCCACCCATGTAAATGCTATTACTTTGATTATTAATATGAATATTAATTAATTCAATCATCTCATTTACTAACTCTTGTTCATCACTAGAATTGACAAAACTTTTAATCTCGTGTTGCATATCTTGGTTATGTTTATTGAAATGGACAGTTAAAAAGTTAGCTATTCTGTTTAGATTGAGATGATTAAGTTGTATTTGAGTTACAACATGAATATTTTCGACATGTCCGGATGAAAAGACCATAACTAATATAACCAAATGACTATTGGCTTGAATCAAATGAATATTATTAATAATATCTTGATTGTGATTTGGACGTACAACCAACGTAGCATATTGAGATTTCATAGATAGTTCATTAGCGAAGTATGTCAATGCTGTAGAAATATCATAGTGATTCTCAATCAATAATTGATTTAAACGTTGAATTTTGTTTTGATTTTGATGAGATGTTTGTTCTAATAAACGATTGACATAATATCTAAAACCTAATTCTGAGGGAGTCCTGCCAGATGAAGTATGCGTCTTCTCAATGAAGTTCATATCTTCAAGCTGTTTCATTTCATTTCTAATAGTTGCTGGGCTTACCTCTAAATTATGTCGGTGAATTAATGTTTTAGAACCAATCGGTTGTCCAAAATCAACATAATCTTCAACAATTGCATTAAGAATGCTTAATTGTCTTTCTGTAATCATGTTTTCACCTCATTAGCACTCTTTTCTCTCAAGTGCTAATTATAATTTATCAAAAAGGTCAAAGTAAGTCAATGTTAAAGCATTAAAATATCAAATTTTTTATACGTTGAGTAAAAAAGCCTCGAAAACCTCATTCCCAATGACTTTACCACGTTCAGTTAATGATATATAACCGCATTTATTTTCTAATAAATTTCTATTTATTAAATCCGTAATTGTTTGACCAAATACCTCTTCAATATTTATACCAAATTTTCTCTTAAATCTCGATATGCTAACACCTTGGTTCATTCTTAAGCCAAGAAACATCTCCTCTTCCATTCTCTCTTCAAAAGTTGGGGTGTTCTTTGTAAGTATAGGTTCCTCATTGTTATAAATAGCTTTAATATAATGATTAACTGGATTGAGATTGGTATATCTTACACCATCCACATAACCACTTGCTCCTGCACCAAAACCATAATATTCTTCATTAAGCCAATAGACTTTGTTATGAGTTGATTCGTGACCTTTTTTCCCGAAATTAGAAATCTCATACTGATTTAAATTAGAATCCTCTAATCGTTTCATCAAATATTGGTACATATCTGCCCCTAAATCCTCATTAGGAAGCTTTAAATGTCCTTTTCTATACATGTTGTAAAATTGAGTTTTTGGTTCAAGAATAAGACCATAGCTCGAAATATGATCAATATCCATTTCTAAAGCTAATTCTAAACTTTGTTTAAAATCTTCTAATGATTGCTGTGGTAAATGATACATTAAATCAAGGCTAATTGAATTAATACCTGCCTTGCGAGCGTTGTTTACAGCGCTATAGATATCATTAGTTTTATGAGTTCGTCCAAGAATTTCTAACAACTCCGGCTTAAACGTTTGTACTCCCATCGAAATTCTATTAACACCATATTTTTTTAAAAGTGCTACTTTCTCATAAGTTAATTCATCGGGATTAGCTTCAAATGAATATTCTCCATGAATAGTAAACGTGTTATTAATAGCTTTTAGTAGTTTTTCAAGTTGTACAATATTCAATGCAGTGGGTGTCCCTCCGCCAACATACATTGTCTCAAGCTTTCTATTATTTTCAACTTGCATTTCTTTAATGAGCGCATCTAAATATTCATCTACTGGCTGCTTATCTATAAAATACTTATTAAAATCACAATAAGTACAGATTCTTACACAAAATGGTATATGTATATAAGCACTTTTAACTGTCAAAAAATCCCCCCATTCACTAACGTAAAAAGAGCGGAAGTGAAATCAATTTCTTTATACAACGATTTCAACATCCCGCTTCAATGTTATTTAAATTATTATAAACTATTCATCTTCCATTTTAAGCACAGCTAGGAAAGCATCTTGAGGAATTTCAACATTTCCTACAGCTTTCATTTTTGCTTTACCTGCTTTTTGTTTTTCTAAAAGCTTACGTTTACGACTAATATCGCCACCATAACATTTAGATAAAACATTTTTACCCATAGATTTAATATTTGTACGGGCTATAATTTTTTGACCTATAGCTGCTTGAACAGGTACTTCGAACTGTTGTCTAGGTATAAGTGTTTTTAATTTTTCAACAAGTGCTTTACCTCTTTCATATGCAAAATCTCTATGGACGATGAAACTTAAGGCATCCACTTTATCTCCATTAAGTAAGATATCCATTTTAACTAGATTACTTTCTTTATTTTCAATGAATTCATAATCAAATGAAGCATAACCTTTAGTATTAGACTTAAGTTGGTCAAAGAAGTCAAACACAACTTCAGATAATGGAATTTCATAAACAATATTTACTCTTATATCATCTAAATAATCCATATTTACAAATTGACCTCGCTTACGTTGGCATAGTTCCATCACTGCACCAACATAATCATTAGGTACCATCATTGTAGCTCTTACAAATGGTTCATAAATATGTTCTATTTTGTCTCTTTCTGGCATCTGAGCTGGATTGTCAACAGTAACTTCAGTTCCATCCTTTAAAATACATTCGTATATAACTGAAGGAGCCGTTGCAATTAATTCAATACCGAACTCTCTCTCAATTCTTTCTTGAATAATTTCCATATGCAACATGCCTAAGAAACCAGTTCTATATCCGAACCCTAATGCTTGTGATGACTCAGGCTCAAAATCGAGTGAAGCATCATTGAGTTGTAATTTTTCTAACGCTTCACGTAAATCATTGTAATCTTTATTATCTATTGGGAATAGACCACAATAAACCATTGGATTCATTTTTTTATAACCTTTGAGTGGCTTATCTGCAGGACGATTAGCTAATGTGATAGTATCACCTACACGTGAATCATCTACATTTTTAATACTTGCAATGATATATCCTACGTCTCCTACTGTTAATTCCTCAACTGGAAGTTGTTTAGGTGTATTAATGCCTACTTCTGTCACTTCAAATTCTTTTCCTGTAGCCATCATTTTAATCTTATCCCCAGCTTTAACTACACCATCAATGATTCTAATAGATGAGATAACGCCTCTATAAGGATCATACTCTGAATCAAATATTAGAGCTTTTAAAGGTGCATCAGGATCTCCATCAGGAGCTGGTACAACTTCTACTATTTTTTCTAAAATTTCTTCTATACCGATATTTGATTTGGCACTAGCGAGTACTACATCATCTTGGTCTAAACCAATAACATCCTCTAATTCTTGTTTAACTCTTTCAGGTTCAGCTGCAGGTAAATCAATTTTGTTAACAACTGGTAATAACTCTAAGTCATTATCAAGAGCTAAATATACATTTGCTAAAGTTTGAGCTTCAATACCTTGAGCGGCATCTACAACTAAAATCGCGCCTTCACATGCAGCTAATGAACGCGACACTTCATATGTAAAGTCGACATGTCCTGGTGTATCTATAAGATGGAAAGTATATGTTTGACCATCTTTAGCATCATATTTCAAACGAACAGCATTTAACTTTATAGTAATACCGCGTTCTCTTTCAAGGTCCATGGAATCAAGTAGTTGATCTTGCATTTCACGTGTTTCAACTGATTTTGTATTTTCAAGGATTCTATCCGCTAACGTTGATTTCCCATGATCTATGTGTGCAATGATAGAGAAATTTCTGATATTTTCTCTTCTATTATAGCGTTCTTGCTTATCCATCTTATCCTTCTCACTTTCATAATATTAACCCGATATATGTATACATCTTTGATATGATAACGTTTTTAGAGGGTAATTGCAAACACTCTATCTAAGAGCTTAAGTTTTCATTTTCTATTAATATTTATTTACCCTAACAATTTTAATTATATATAGTTAAAACACACTTTCCAATAGTTAAAGTTACTAAACATGATTAATATTACGCATAAATAAATGATTGCACAAAGGTAAGACATTTGATAAAATATTTCTTGTTGTAATCAAATAAATTTTGATAAGTTAAGCTCACTTTTAGGAGGTGACAGAAATGCCAAACATTAAATCTGCAGTTAAACGTGTTAGAACAACTGAAACAGCTGAAGCACGTAATATCTCTAAAAAGAATGCAATGCGTACAGCAGTTAAACGCGCTAAAACAGCTATCTCTACTGATGCTGAAAACAAAAATGAATTATTAAGTTTTGCAATTAAACAAGTTGATAAAGCTGCTCAAAGCAACTTAATTCACTCAAACAAAGCTGATCGTATTAAATCTCAACTTATGACAGCTAACAAATAATTCAGTTTATTAAAAAAGATCAAGCATAGTGCTTGATCTTTTTTGTTTAATCATTAATCTATAAAGATAAAATTAATAATTCTAAAATTAACTGTTTGTCCATATAAGAAGATTTTAATTTATAATCGGTTTCTGCACATGAATCAATAATGTTTAATAAATCATTTAATTGATAGTATCGTGCTTGGTTTAGAGCAAGTTTCACTCTATACGGATGCGCACTAACTGTCTTCGCAATCTGCTGGCCACTGTACCCTTTTTGTTCTAAAATCTTAGATTGATAATATAATCTATAATTACTAGTTATTAAAGCTAAAAGTTTTATAGGTTCCTCTTTCATAGTAATTAAGTCATTCAATAATTGTATAGCCTTATCTTTTTTTCCTTTTTGAATATATTCAGTTAAAAGAAAAACGTTTTGCTCTAAGCTTCTATTTATAATTTGATTAACATCATCTTTATTAACTGTAGGTCTATCTCCTATATACAGCATAAGTTTCGAAAGCTCCTGTGAAACAATGTTGAAATTAATACCTGTTAGTTCAATAAATAGATTTAAAGCATCTTGTTTAATATCTTTATAATTTTCGTGTAATTTATTTTGAATCCATTTTTTTATTTCTTCTTCAGACATTTGTTCAACTTTTTTGAGTTGCGCATTTTTTTTAAGTGATTTTGTTAATTTTTTACGTTCATCTAACTTATTTTGATAAAGCTCAAAAAGAATCAGATTATCCCCGTCATATTTTTCTATAAATTCTATTAACTGCTCTGGATTATGATTGAGTTCCTTTGCACCTTTTTCACCTGTAAATATGTATGCATTTTTTACTACAATTGCTTTTTTATCAGAAAAAAAAGGCATAGTTAATGTTTCTTCAATGATGGGCGTTAGATCATTTTCATACATATTAAATTTAACGTAGTTAAAATCATCTTTTTCTTGCCCGAGATAATTATTAACTATTTCTGAACTTTTCTTCTCGACAAGCTCAGGTACTTCGCCATAGATAGTTACGATATTGTCGCTCATAAGTGCATCCTTCCTCTATATCTCATACTTTTAAATTATATCATTTTATTGAGTGACTTCTCTAGCGATAGTTTTTAGATGATCTTTAACATTCATCACATTTAAATGGTGTTTATCTAAATTAATCGTCATTTCACCGTTTTGTTGCGTGTCATACACTAAGCTTCCATATCTCTTTAAACGTTCAATAACTTCGTCATTAGGTAATTTATATTTATTATGTTTTCCACTTGAAATCAAACTTAACCTTGGTTGAATTTTCTTAATAAATTCTTCAGAGCTACTTGTTCGACTACCATGATGTCCTACTTTTAAAATATCTATTGTAGGCAAATGATATTTCTTCAATAAAATATCCTCATTGTTTTTAGTGGCATCACCCATGAGTAAAATATTTCTATTGTTATATTTTATTAATGTAATGATTGAATACTCATTTTTATCGGAACTTGAGGATATAAATGTATCGTAAATTTCTAATTCAGTATCATCAATCTTTATTTGAGGTATATTTTTAGCTTCAATTATATTTATCCTTTTTTTCTTGCATTCGTTGTGAACTTGATTTAATAAATGCTTAGGAAAACCATCACTGTTTAATATTAAATTTTTAATTTTAACATGGTCTATGATATAAGGAAGTTCCCCCATATGATCCGCATGTGGATGAGTAATAATTAAATAATCAATCGTAGTAATACCTCTTCGCTTCAAACTTGGGAGAATTTTGTATTTAGCAATATTATGATGTTTAAATTCAAAGTTTTCTTCTCCTTTCCCTCCAGTATCTATTAATACAGTTTTATTTGTATTACTTTTGAAAAGTATGCTATCCCCCTGGCCTACATCAAAAATTGTTAACTCTGCGTTTGAAGGTTTACTCAATGTAGATATTATTATTAAGGTAATTAAAAAGTATATTAGGGATTTAAAAATCTTTTTGTACACTAATAAATAATAAGCAATCAATATATTTATTAACAATATTAGTAGATAAATTTCGCTTAAAGAAGGTATAAACCACTTATAATTATTAAATTTCAAAAAGAAGTGGAGTAATAAATCATGTATTTCATAAATTTTATTCATGTAAACATTTAGAATTTCAAAATTTGATACAATGTGAGTCATAATAAAAAAGCAAATTATTGAAGGAAAAAGTATGAAACTGTAGAAAGGCACAAAAACTAAATTCGAGAGGAAACCAATCCATTGAAATTGATTAAAATGATATGTACTTATAATAATAGAACTATATTGAGCTATACATGTAATGGCTATTATGCTTTGAAATGAAGTTAATTTTTTTAAATAAGGTTGTGATAGTAAAATAAAAAAGCAAATTAAGAAAGAAAATTGAAAACCTATATTATAAACATAACCTGGATTGCTTATAAACATCATAATAAATATGATAGAAATCAAATCAATAGAAGATTTTCTGAATCTTTTAGGAAGGATTAAAACTAATATTGCGATTGAAATTGCTCTTACTGCGCTAGGAACAAAGTCAGTATAAACAGCGTATAGTACTAAAACATTAATAATCATTGTTTTAATAATGACAAGTGGCGTGTTAAATCTCACTAAAAGTTGATGAATGAGAAGTATAATTGCTGCTACATGAGTCCCACTCACTGCTAGTAAATGATATATACCTATATCCTTCACTTTATCTCTATAATCAGCATTGATTAATAATGGATTACCTGTAATCAGTGCTAAAATTCGATTTGGATATTTTACACCTGAATGTTGAATCTTATCGATTATATAGTCTTGATGGAAATAAATGAATTTAAACCTATCATTATAAGTACATGAATTAGTGTGGATTTCATTCAGTGTAATTGATGGAGGAACTTTATCAAACTTGAATTCCCCATTTATACTACAAGTGTGATGTTTGAGGGAGGTAATGTTTGTCTTATTATTGTTATTATAAAAGAAATTATAATTTTTACCTTTATAAACTAATATTCCAGTAATAAAATTATTTTGAACTTTAAGTGTTTTAAATTTTACGTAATCATTAACTTTGGGATTATACATTAGTATGCGTTGTTCATGGTCAACACGTTGGTTATATGTTTGTGTAATATAATTTGAAAAGAAAGGACACACAACAATAAGTATGATTATTGGAAGTTTAAGTTTTTTGATGAAGATTAATAAGATTAAAAGGAAAAATAAAGAGATAGAGATAACTTTGAAATTCATCCAAAGTATCCCTACTAAAAATGATAGTGCTATGTATATCATTGATTACCCCTGTGTTAAATATTGAGCTACATATTCCGGTGTAAATGGAATTTTTTTATATTCAATACCAGATTGATTTAGTAACTTAATCGCATAATTATGATTGTGGTAATCTTCAGCATAATAAATTGTTTTAATCCCTGCTTGAATAATAGATTTAGTACAATTTAAACAAGGGAAATGTGTAACATATATTGTCGCTCCTTCTGTTGAAACGCCTTGTTTAGCACACTGAAGTAATGCATTCATTTCTGCATGAATTGTTCTGATACAATGTCCATCTTCTATTAGGCAACCTTCATCTATGCAGTGAACTTCACCGGCAACTGAACCATTGTAGCCTCCTGCTATAATTCGATTATCTTTAACAATAGTAGCTCCTACAGATAGTCTCTGACATGTTGATCTCAAAGCAAGTAAATGACTTTGAGCCATAAAATATTCTTCCCATTTAATTCGTTCCATGTAAAGGTGCCTCCTTATCTTGAATAACAATCAACATTTATAGCTTAATCATTTATAATTATAAATGCAATCATTGACCAGTTAAACAACAAGATGTTCTTTAAGTTTCTCAAATGTTTTTTCGCCAAATCCTTTAATTTTTTTCAAATCTTCTATATTCTTGAACCCTCCATTTTGCTCTCTATAATTAATTATTTCTCTTGCTTTAGAAGGCCCGACGCCTGGAATGCTTTTTAAATCCGTTTCAGTGGCATTATTCAAATTAATTTGTTTATTTCCCTCATTTTGATTGATATTATTATTTGAAATATTATTTACCGTATTATATTGACTGTGTTCTCCCTTTTTGGGAACATAAATTAGCTTTTGATCTATTAACCTTTCAGATAAGTTTATTTGTGATAAGTCTGCATCCTTATAAGGTTTAGCTTTATTAATTGCATCTATGACTCTTTCAGTGTTTGTCATCTGATAAACATTTGGATGTTCTACTGCGCCTTTAATATCTATAAAAATTTTTTCATTGTTGTTTCCTCTTTGAGATTGTTTTTCTTTTTCATTATTATCTTTGTTAGTTGAACTATATCTCTTAGAATTAACCTGCTTGCTATTAATCTCTTTGTTAAATTCATCCTCTTTGCTATTGTCTTCATAATGATTAAATAGACTTAAAACTACCATTGCTAAAACTACTAGACCTATAATTAAATAAATTTTCCATTTAATAATAAATTCAATATACTTATTACCTTTGTTAAACAAAAAAATCACCCCTTCACACTTAATAACGTATGAACGAGTGATTTTACTTCTATTTATTTCATAATCTATTTTTTTACAACGAAAAATAATCGATCAGCATCTCCTTCTTTTTGATTAAAATCAAAATCGGTGAAAGTTTTAACTTCTTTAAAGCCAGCCTCATTGAGTAACCGTTTATAAACATCTTCTTCATATGTGCGTTGATAATGGGATTCGTCAAAGCGTCGATAACTTCCATTATTTTGAATGAAAAAAGTCATTTCATGATAAACACTTAATGGTTCATTACCTTGAATTGCTTCCCAACCTAAGAAGACATTTTCGGTTTCATCAATATAACTTTGATTATTAAATAAAGTATTCATCTTATGTACAGTATGCACATCAAATAGAAATACTCCATCATCAGTTAAATGCTGGTAAACTTTATTAAAGGTTTCTTTAACTTCTTTACTTGAAGATAAATAATTCAGTGAATCACAAAATATTGTAATGATATTGAATTTTTGGTTCAACTTAAAACTTGTCATATCTCCTTCTAACCATCTAACTTCATTAGATTTTTGATTAGCGATAGTTAACATATCAACACTTAAATCCATTCCGATAACATTGCCTAATGGAACCAACATATGTGTTAAATTTCCTGTACCGCAACCTAAATCTAGAATGTCATTAGATTCTCTCTTTGAAAAGGTTTGAACTATATTGAACCAAGCATCATATGGTTGATCTTGAGTTAGCTGGTCATAGACCATACTCATATCTTCGTATTGACTCATATTTTAATAAGCAACCTGACCATATGACTCATACGGAGCATCTTGATATAATTTCTCGATATTATAATAATTTCGCTCATCCTTATGGAAAATATGAACCACAACATTAGCTAAATCAATTAATACCCATCTTGCGTCGTTATAACCTTCCATACGTTTAACATCAATACCTTGCTCATGAACAGCTTCTTTAACAGCTCTTGCAATGGATTGTACTTGTCGCTCATTGTTACCATGACACACAACAAAGTAATCAGTCATATCGCTGATACCTTGCATATTAAGAGAAATTACATCTTCTGCTTTTTTGTTTTCTGTCGCTTCGACAGCAATATTTAATAATTCTTCTGAACTCATTTAATCATCCTTTATTCTTTCGTCACTATAATTATAATAATTCAAGCATGCAATCGTAGCGCCATATACCGTAATGTCTTTACCGATTAAAAATAAAACTGTTCGCTTAGAAATTTCATAAATTGTTTTATCTAAGCTACCTTGATTGTATGCCATATCTCTAATTTCTTCAACTCCTGGGGTTTTTCTACCAGGTTCAATATAATCAGCAATAAAAATAAGCTTTTCTGTTTTAGTCATTTGCTGACGCCCAGTTGTATGATATTTTATAGCTAGTAAAACCTCTTCATCTTCAATGTGATAATCATGTTCCATGATTGCAGCGCAAACAGGTCCATGTAAGATTTCACTTCCATAACTAAGTAAGTCACTCTCTAATTCACATTGTCTAACAATTTGGTACATTGAACTTAAATCATCATACTTACAATAGTCATGTAAAACACCAGCTAATTCTGCTTTATCTTTATCTCCATCATATATTTCTGCTAATTTTACAGCTGTCTCAGCAACTCTAAGCGAGTGATTATAACGCTTCTCGGGCAACTTTTCTTTCACTAGCTTTTTAGCTTCACTAATTTCCATAAAGTCCTTCCTCCTCAATATAGTCCTCCACTTTATTAGGGACGAGTGCTTGTATAGATTTATGATTTTTAACACGGTCTCGAATCATTGTTGAACTAATATCAATACGAGGTATTTTAACCGATATCATACCAGTTTCGACACTTTGATAATCTGACTCACGATTAACTATAACGAAGGTGATCAACTTTTTTAATTCGTCAATTTTAAACCACTTATCAAGCTGCTCATATTGATCAGTTCCTATTACAAAATAAAATTCATCTTTAGGATTGTTACGCTTTATTTCAGACAACGTGTCAAAAGTATAGCTTTGTCCTTTTCTATCTAATTCACTAGTACAAATTTTTCCAAAACCTAATTCCTCAATGACAAATTCAATCATCTTCATACGATAAGAAGCATCAAGGAAATCTTCATGTTCTTTCAACGGAGCCATGTAACTAGGTAAGAAATAAAATTCATCAGGTTGTAATTCATGGAACACCTCGCTAGCTACCACCATATGAGCGGTATGAATCGGGTTAAATTGACCGCCGTATAATACAATCTTTTTAGACATTAGGGTAAAACGATGTCTTTATTTTCTTGAGATTCTTTATAAAGTACAATCATTGACCCGATTACTTGTACTAATTCACTTTTAGTTGCATGACTAAGTTCATTAGCTAATTCATTTTTATCATCAAAATTATTTTGTAAAACATGTATTTTAATGAGTTCTCTTTTCTCTAAGGTTTCATCAATTTGAGAAATCATATTTTCGTTAATTCCACCTTTACCTATTTGGAAAGTTGGATCAGTATTATGAGCTAAACTACGTAAGTATCTCTTTTGTTTTCCAGTTAACATTATAAATCTCCTTTTAATTTATCTAATACAGTATTTTTCATGATTTGAATATTAGGTTGTTCTCCTGTCCAAATTTTAAAGCTTTCAGCACCTTGATACACAAACATATCTAAACCATTATAAATGGGGTTACCTTTACTTTCAGCTTCTAATAAGATTGGAGTCTTATAAGGAATGTACACTATATCACTTACTAACGTATGAGGAGATAAATTTCTTAGATTTATCACACTATCATTGTTTTTATCCATTCCAGCAGGTGTTGTATTAATAACGATATCAAATTCATCCAAATACTTCTCAGCGTCATTTAGAGAAATAGCATTAATATCTAAATTCCAATCTTCAAATCTTGACATTGTACGATTAGCAATTGTTAATTTAGGTTCAACAAATTTAGTTAATTCGTTAGCAATTCCTTTACTTGCACCACCAGCACCTAAAATGAGTATATAAGCATTCTTTAAATCATCATAAATTTGTTTTAAGCCAGTTACATAACCTATACCATCTGTATTATAGCCTATCCACTTACCATCTCTAATTAAAACAGTATTTACCGCACCAACTGTTTTAGATTGCTCATCTACCTCGTCTAGGTAAGGTATTATCCGCTCTTTATGAGGGATAGTGACATTAAATCCACTAAGTTTCTTTTCAGTAATGGTGTCTCTAAGTAAGTGGAATTCGTCAATAGGAATGTCTAGTGGTTCATAGGTGTAATTTAAACTTAAATTTGAAAAGTTAGCACTATGCATTATAGGTGATAAAGAATGAGAAATCGGATGGCCAATTACTGCAAATTTCATTCTCAACCACTCCCTTTTATAAAATAGAATTTCTTAAAATGACGTCTACATTTTTGGGTACACGCACGATCACTTTTGCACCTTCGTCAATTGTGATAAATCCTAAGCCTGATATCATAACATCACGTTTAGCTTTACCAGTTTCTAATCTAACAGCTTTTACGTCATTTAAATCAAATTGACTTGCGTCATGTGGTGGTGTTAAAAGTGAACCCAATTGATTTTTCCATAATTCATTAGCTTTTTCAGTTTTTGTTCTATGGATATTTAAATCATTGGAGAAGAAACATACTAATGATCTTTTACCTCCAGATACATAATCAATTCTAGCTAAACCACCAAAAAATAATGTCTGTTCTTCATTTAGTTGATATACGCGTTGTTTTATTTCCTTTTTAGGCATAATGGTTTTTAATTCTTTATCAGAGACATAGTTTGTCATTTGATGCTCTTGTATAATACCAGGTGTATCATACATAAACGTAGTTTCATCAAGCGGAATATCAATCATGTCCAAAGTAGTACCTGGAAATCTTGAAGTAGTTACTACATCTTTTTCACCAACACTAATTTCAATTAATTTATTAATTAAAGTAGATTTCCCTACATTAGTCGTACCTACGACATAAACGTCCTCATTATTTCTTACTTGATTAATTGACTGCATCAACTCTTCAATGCCCCAACCTTTATCAGCTGAAATAAGTACAACATCATCGGCTTCTAAGCCGTATTTTCTAGCAGTTTTCTTTAACCACTCTTTTACACGACGCTGATTGATTTGTTTAGGTAGTAGATCAAGTTTGTTTGCAACTAAAATGATTTTTTTATTACCTACAATACGTTTAATTGCATTAATAAATGATCCCTCAAAGTCAAAAACATCCACAACATTAACTACAATACCAGATTTATTAGAAAGACCAGTTAATAAATTTAAGAAATCCTCACTGTCCATCCCAACATCTTGAACTTCATTATAATTTTTTAATCTAAAACATCTTTGACATATAACATCTTCACGGAACATATTATGTTCAGGTACATAGCCTGGAGCATTTTTATCTTCTGATTGTAGTGGAGCGCCACAACCAATACATTTTAGTAATTCACTCAAACACTATTCCTCCCATTTGATATAACCTTTTTTTCTAAAATGATTTAATAAGCGTCTTTCAATTAGACGATTAAATTTAGTCACAAAGCCATCAGTTCTTTTAACTGGAACGACCATAATAGTATATAGTCCATTGCGATTACCACCGAAAACATCTGTAAGCATTTGATCACCAATAACAACAGTTTCTTTAGCTTGTATATTCATTTGTTTAATAGCTTTTATAAAAGCTTTACCCATTGGTTTACGTGCTTTGAATATAAAATCTACTTCTAAATCTTTAGAAAAACTAGATACACGTTTTTCATTATTGTTCGACACAATTGTAATTGTAATACCAAGCTCACGCGCTTTAGAGAACCACTCTTTAATTCTCTCGGTAGGCTCTTTAACGTCCCAACCAACAAGGGTGTTATCTAGGTCTGTAATGATTCCTTTAACTCCCATACTCGCTAATTTTTCTATATCTATATCGAATACAGATTGTACGTATGCATTTGGCATAAATAAATTTTTAATAATACCCATTTTATAAATTCACCTTTACTTTTATAATGATTTAACTAACAATTCAACTGTCTCACTAGAAGAAATCGCAGCTTGACCTAAAAATTCTTCAAATGAAATATCTGCTTCTCCATTAGCTAAATCTGAAACTGCTCTCGTCACAATAAATGGAACGTTAAATTGGAAACATGTTTGTGCAATAGCTGTCGCTTCCATTTCTACTGCCATTGCATCTGGAAATTGTGATTTAATTTTATTTCGTTGTTGAGCACTACCAATAAAACTATCGCCACTAGTAATCATGCCAACTTTACCATTTAGCTGTTGCTGTTTTAATATATCAATTGTTTTTTCTAATAATTTTTCACTAGACTCATAACGCTCTGGCATTTGTGGGATTTGACCATAAGCATAACCAAATGCTGTTGCATCTGCATCATGATAAATGACTTCATTACTAACTAATACGTCACCCACTTTTAAACTCTCATCAAGAGCGCCAGCAGAACCTGTATTAATTACTATATCTGGATTGAATTTTTCAATTAATAAAGTCGTAGATATAGTAGCATTCACTTTACCTATTCCACTTTGAGTTAAAACAATGTCTTTATTATTAAGTGTACCAGTATAGAATTTTACGTGTGCCACACTAATTTCACTTAAGTCGACAATTTTATCTTTGAGTATACCTACTTCTTCTTCCATAGCTCCAATTATGCCTATCATTTCTTTTTACACCTCATTTAAAAAGTCCTAGCACTACGTATTTTATCATATTTTAAAATTCATCACGATAGGATAAGTTAATTATCAATAGGGAGTTAAATAATTAAATTTTTAAGACTTTTTAATAAAAAAATACTTCACATCTTAACGACGTGAAGTAATAAAAAATAATTAACCTTTCCATAAGCTTGCTAAATCTTGTAGCGAGAAAATACCAGTGATAATCGTAACTATAACTGCTATGATTCCGAAAACAAGCATCCAAGTAGGATGTTTATAATCTCCAACAATAGATTTTTTACGACTAGCAATTAAGATAGCCCCTAGTGTGATTGGTAAAATCCAACCATTGATTGCTCCCGCAATTATAAGTAAACTTACAGGTTTACCAATGAATAAGAAAATTAATGTTGAGATAACTATAAACATAATGACTATTAAATTATTTTTATTAAATAAAGACTTATGTAATGTCTTCAAGAAGGTTGCACTTGTATATGCTGAACCGATAACAGATGACATCGCTGCTGCAAAAATAACTACACCAAATATATTTTTTCCTATTGGACCAATAGCGTGTTCAAACACTGAAGCAGGTGGATTTTCTGCACTTAACGTAACTCCAGTAACAACCACACCTAAAACTGCCAAGAAAAGTAAAGTTCTCATAACACCTGTTGTTAAAATACCTGCAATCGCAGATCTGTTAACGAAAGGTAAAAACTCTTTACCTTTCATGCCAGAGTCTAATAATCGGTGTGCTCCTGCAAAAGTTATATAACCACCTACAGTGCCTCCGACTAAAGTAATTATAGGTAAAATAAGTTTGATTGGATGTTCAGGTGCAACCATGTGTACTAATGCATCACCGTATGGAGGATTAGAAACTACCATCACATATGCAACGACCAAAATCATTACTACCCCTAGAATCATAGATACTACATCCATTATTTTTTGGCCACTTTTACTTACAAAGATTAAGATAGAGAATATTGCAGTTATAGCTGCACCCCATTTAACATCTAAACCAAACATTGCATTGAGTCCAAGACCTGCACCTGCAATATTACCTATATTAAATGCAAGTCCCCCAAATGCTATTAATATTGATATCACTGTGCCTAATCCAGGTACAACTTTATTTGAAACTTCTTGACCACGCAATCCAGTAACTACTAAAACACGCCAAATATTAATTTGAGCACCAATATCAATTAATATTGATATTAAAATAGCGAATGCAAAACTAGCATAAAATTGTGCTGTGAAAACAGCCGTTTGAGTTAGAAATGCCGGACCAATGGCAGAAGTAGCCATCAAAAATACTGAACCATATAATAAACGTCTATGACCTTTTGTAAATTTAAAGTCTTTCCCACTTTGTTTTGTTTCTTGATTGTTGCTTTGTTTAAAATTTTCTCCCATCTCTGGTACCCCCTATAAGGATTGAATATCAATGCCTTCTTTCGTTAATTTTTTTCTAATTTGAGTTACAAAATCAAGTGCATGAGCACCATCACCATGGACACATATTGTATCGGCTTGTAAATCAATTTCTTTACCATTTTTACTAACAACTTTATTTTCAGTAACCATTTTTAACACTTGCTGTAATGCTTCATCCGTATTTGTAATTGTCGCATCTGATTCTTGACGACTTACAAGCTGACCATCATCTTCATAACGACGATCTGCAAAAACTTCTGAAGCAGTACGTAAACCAAGCGCTTCAGCTTCTGAAATTAACAATGTATTAGATAGTCCAACTAGCACTACGGATTTATCGAAATCATAAACCGCTTGTGCAATAGCTTGAGCAATTTCTTTATTTTTAGCGCCCATGTTATATAAAGCACCATGAGGTTTAACATGATTTATACGAGCTCCATGAATTTTACAAAAACCATTCAAAGCACCTAATTGGTAGACAACTAAATTGTAGATTTCTTTAGGTTTAATATCCATTTTGCGTCTGCCGAAACCTTGTAAATCAGGTAAACCTGGATGTGCTCCTATGCCTACATTATTTTCTTTAGCAAGTTGTATTGTCTCATTCATTACATTTTCATCACCGGCGTGAAAACCACAAGCAATGTTTGCCGAAGTAATTAAAGGAATAATATCATTGTCGCCACCAAATGAATAATTTCCAAATGCTTCACCTAAATCACAATTCAAATCGATTTGCATTATAAATCCACCCCTTTAATGATTTGATGCTTCTCTAAGAATTTAATATCAACTTCACTTGCATCACCATCTGCATATAACGGATAACTTAATACTGCGTATAAGAAATCTGCTGTTGTAGTGAAACCTTCAATAACCATTTCATCTAATGCTACTTTTAATTTATTGATAGCTGTTTGTCTATTTGAGTCTTTTACAATCACTTTTGCTACAAGTGAGTCATAATATGGTGATACTTGATAACCGGAATATAATAAAGAATCTACTCGAATATTAAATCCTTGTGGTAAATGTAATTTCTTCACTTTACCAGGAGTGGGCTGGAATTTCTTTTCTGGATTTTCAGCATTAATACGTGCTTCAATTACATGTCCGTTAAACACTATATCTTCTTGTTGGAACGGTAATTCACCATATTGCAATAAATATAATTGTGCTTGTAAAAGATCTCTATCTGCTCGCATTTCAGTAACTGTATGTTCGACTTGGATACGTGCATTCATCTCAATAAAGTAGTGAGCATCCTCTGTTACTAAAAATTCAATTGTACCAGCACTTCTATAATTAGATGCCTTTGCTACTTTAACAGCATCATTACAAATCCGTTCTCGTCTTTCATCTGTTAATGCAGCACAAGGTGATTCTTCAATAAGTTTTTGATTTTTTCGTTGCACTGAACAATCACGTTCACCTAAATGAACATAGTTATTTTTACCATCACCGATGACTTGAACCTCTACATGCTTTGCAACGGGAATAAAAGCTTCAACGTATACACGATCATCATTAAAATATTTTTGACCTTCACTTTTAGCTTCTTTTAATGATTTTTCTAATTGTTCAGGTTCTTTAACGATACGGATACCCTTACCTCCACCGCCACTTGCAGCTTTAAGAACAAGGGGGTATCCTATTTCTTCCGCGAGTTTTTTAATTTCATCAACAGATTCAACCTCGCCGTCAGATCCAGGAATTACTGGAACATTTGCAGCATGAACGGTCTGACGAGCTGTAATTTTATCCCCCATCATTTCCATTGTCTTTTTATTAGGGCCAATGAAGTGGATATCATTTTCTTCAACAGCTTCAGCAAAAGTAGTTGATTCAGATAAGAAACCGTAACCAGGGTGTATCGCATTTGCTCCGGTAATTTCTGCTGCTGAGATAATACGTTCTATATTTAAATAGCTATCTAAAGGATTAGCTTCTCCAATACAAATCGCTTGATCAGCTAAACTTACATGCAGACTATCTTCGTCGCCTTTGGCATAGATGGCTACTGTTTCGATTTTCATCTCTCTACATGCGCGAATAATCCTTACGGCTATTTCCCCTCTGTTTGCAATCAAACAACGATACATAAGTCTATTCCCCCTTACTTCACTTTGACTAATACTTGATCATATTCAACATTAGTACCATGTTCTACAACAATTTCAGTAACCTCACCACTCACGTCACTAGTGATTTCGTTCATTACCTTCATTGCTTCTATGTAACCAATGATATCTCCTTCTTTAACTTGATCACCAACTTTAATTTGGGGATCCGTTAATTCTTTACTATCTTGTAAGAAAAACGTACCAACCATAGAAGATTTAATTTCTTTGTCATCACTAGAATCTTGCGTTTGGTTGTTAGTATCTTGAGTTTCATTATTAGTTTGTGTCATTTCATTTGATTGTACATTTGCAGTTTGAGATAAACCTTGTGATGAATTACCCTCTGTGAAATCAAGTTCAATTTCATTCTCAAAGTCTTTATATTTAAACTTTTTTACATCATTTGATTTTACTAAATTTATAATTTCTTCTATTCTTTCAAGATTCATTATTATTTGTCCTCCTTAATTAGTGATGCTAATTTCTTAGAAGTGTTTCTTACATTGCTTAAATTAAATAATGGTTGTTCTGACACGTTTTTTAATTTTTGATCAAAATCATTTTCAAATTCAATTAATTGTTTAAACGCTTCTTCTGTAGATATCCATTCAAATCGAATAGTCTCTCCAGGTTTAAGTTGCGCTAATTTTTTTAAATCTAATTGAGAAACTGTAGCAATTTTAGTATAACCACCTACAGTTTGTTTATCATTTAATAGAATAATTGGATTTCCGTCATTAGGAACTTGGATGCTTCCTAAAGCTACAGGTTCAGAAATAATGTCAGCCGTTTTCAAAGGTGAAACGGATGGACCAACTAATCTGTAACCCATACGATCCGACTGATCTGAAACCTTAAATTCAGAATTGATAAATGTATCTACTGCTTCCTCTGAAAATGAACTAAATTGAGGACCTTTAATAACATGAATAGTATTATCCTCTACTAATGGTTTATAGTCGGTTGCTTTACCTAAATTCTCATTATAAGATGCATTACTTTGAGTAGGTATAATATCATGCTTTTTAAGCGCTCGTCCTTCAAAACCACCAAGTCCACTTCTAGTATGAGTAGAATAACTCTCTGCAATCCTTTCTATTTTTAACGGATGACCAAACACAAGATATCCTCTCGCACCTTCAGTAACCTGACCGATTTCTAATACATCGTTAGTCTGTACTTTATATACTACTTGTGAATCAATGGAATTACCGTTTAATTTTGCATTGGATGTACCACCGATAAATGCAAAAGTATTTTCTTTAAGAAACTGTACTTTAGGGCCAATAACAGTGTATTCAATCGCAGGTCCATCATTACCAATTAATTTTTGAGCCATTTTAAAACTATAAAAGTCTAAAGCACCAGCTCCGGAAAATCCTAAATCTTGATAACCTATACGTCCTTCGTCTTGGATTGTTGAAAATAAGCCAGGTTGTAAAATTTTAATACTCATCTTTATTTGTCACCCACTTATCTATATCAAATTTTCCATTTTCAATTTCCTCAGATATATTGTTATATTCATGTTGATCAATCTCATAAAACTGAATATAATCTCCAGCTTCATACATTGTCATCGGAGTTCGATTGAGATCAAAAACCTTAAGAGGTGTACGACCAATAATTTGCCACCCTCCTGGAGAGTCCATTGGATATAATCCCGTTTGATTATTGGCTATTCCAACAGAACCAGCCTCAATCTTAAGTCTTGGCTCAGAACGTCTTGGTGTATGTAAACGTTCGTCAAGCCCCCCTAAATAAGGAAATCCTGGCATAAAGCCTAACATATAAATAAGGTATGGCTGACGAGTGTGAATCTGTTTGACTTCTTCTTTAGTTAAATGATTATGTTCTGCAACTTCAGCCAAGTCAGGTCCATATTCCTCACCATATAAAACAGGAATTTGAATAATACGCTTATTTCGAGTTCTAGCATCTGACTCGTTTTGTAAGCGGTTAAGTTCTAAATTTTCTAACAATTCATTTCCTTCTATCCTCTTATTATCGAAGTATATTAGAATTGCTCTATAAGATGGAATGATTTCTGTTATCTCTGAATGATTCTGATTCTTTATGTATTGTACTGTTGATTGAACGAGTTGGTAAGTGCTTTCACTAATTTCATTATCAAAATAAATCATCACAGTTTGTTCATTTATAATTTGAGTTTCCAACTTTAAAATCCCTCCCCTTTAAATTTTTAAGGATTTATTTGCTGTAACTATTTAATTGTATCATTGCAATAAAATGTTTGTTTAATAATTAATTCAAATTGTTAGTGATAATTACTAATAATTTGATATTTAGAAATTAAGGTCTTTCAAAAAATATAGCATTTCTATTTCAAAAAATCGCTAATATTTATTTAATCATACATATTATTTTTTGTCATGATAAAAATGATGAATAACAAAAGGATTTTATCCTACTCATCTATTAAGAACTACATTTAATGGTGTAATGTTTCTTTAAAGCTAAAATTTCTATAATAATAACATAAAAAAGTCCAAGTCATAAAATATGACTCGGACTTAATACTAGAATTCATTAGTACTAGCAATTTTAAAATAAAATATTTAATTATTTGATATCAACGATTTTAACGTTCATTTCTTCGCCGTTAGGAAGAGGAACACGAACTTCGTCATTTAATCCTTTACCTATTAAAGCATTTGCCATAGGAGATTCATTTGAAATTTTTCCTTTGAATGCGTCAGCTTCAGCAGAACCTACTATTTGATAACTTTCTTCTTCATCACCTGGTAATTCAACAAAAGTGACTGTTTTACCAATTTGAACAACGTTATTATCGCCATTATCTTCAATGATAAGCGCATTTCTAATCATATGTTCAATACGTTGAATATCTTGTTCGATAAATCCTTGTTCATCTTTTGCTGCATCGTACTCAGAGTTCTCTGATAAGTCACCAAAAGAACGAGCTACTTTAATTTTTTCAACAACTTCTGGTCTTTTAACCGTTTTTAATTCTTCTAATTCTTGCTCAAGTTGTTCATAACCTTCTTGAGTCATTGGGTATTGTTTTTGGTTTTCCATAATGTCATCTTCCTTTACTATAAGTTACTATTTTTTGCTAACGAGTGATTGAATCTTCGTAGTCATAATATCTATTGCGACCTTATTACTGCCACCTTCAGGTATGATTATATCTGCATGTTTTTTTGTTGGTTCAATAAATTGTTCATGCATTGGTCTGACTACATTTAAATATTGATTAATTACAGACTCCATAGAACGTCCACGTTCTTGAGTATCACGTGTAAGTCTACGTAAAATTCTTAAATCTGCATCTGTATCAACATAAATTTTTACATCCATCATATCTCGTAAAGTTTTATTTTCTAAAGCAAAGATACCTTCTACGATAATAACATCTTTTGGTTCAAATGCAATCGTTTCATCACTACGAGTATGTTTCGAATAATCATAAGTAGGAACTTCGATGGCCACACCATTTCTTAAATCTTTAAGATTTTGTATAAGTAAATCATTATCGAATGCGAATGGATGATCATAATTTGTCTCAAGTCTTTCTTCAAAAGTTAAATGAGACTGGTCTTTATAATAGTAATCTTGAGCTAAAAGTGCAACACTGTGGCCTTCAAGATTCTTCATAATTTCATTAGTAACAGTGGTTTTACCTGAACCAGAGCCACCAGCAATACCAATAATTGTCGTTTGATTCATTAGCCGATTTCCTTTCTCATCATGTTATTAGCATAAATAGGTTTGTCGACTTTAATTTGAACAATTTGCAGTGGATGACGTGCGGCATCTAAACTATTGCCTTCCTCATCATAAATAGCATCAACAATTTGCCTGAAACTATCAATTTCAGGACCAAAGAATTCAATTTCTTGTCCTGGTTTGAAATGGTTTCGCTGTTGTATGGTAGCAAGTTGCGTTTGTTCATCATAGTCGAGTACTAGTCCGCAAAAATCGTAAGCTGATTTCTTAGATTGTTCTTCTCCAAACATTTGCTCTTCATATCCAGGTGTCCCTTGGAAGAAAGCTGGCGCTGTATCACGATTTGCGCATTTATCCAGTTCTTTGAGCCATTCAGGTTTAATCTTAAAATTCTCAGGATCCATAGCATAAGCGTCTATGACTTTTCGATAAACTGATACGACAGTTGCAATATAATGAATAGATTTCATCCTACCCTCAATTTTTAAAGAGTCGATTCCTAATTCCATCATTTGTGGTATAGATTCAATTAATTTTAAATCTTTTGGACTCATTGCAAACGGTGTAACATCTCCATCTTCATAAAATAAATCAAGTTCTCCATCATTATCTACTTGAAGTAAATCATAGTCCCAACGGCAACTTTGACAACAACCTCCACGGTTTGAATCACGAGCTGTCATATGATTACTTAATGTACAACGTCCTGAATATGCTATACACATTGCACCATGAATAAAAGCTTCAATTTCAATATCAACTTTTTCCTTCATTTCTTTCATTTCCATAGCGCCTGTCTCACGTGCTAACACAACACGGTCTAAACCTTCTTCTTTCCAAAATTCAACAGCTTTATAATTTGAAAGAGATTGCTGAGTAGATAAATGAATTTCAAGTCTTGGTGCGACCTCTTTGCATGTTTCTATGATTAATGGATCAGCTACAATAATTCCAGTTGCGCCTGTTTTATCTAACTGACGTAGATAGTCCTCTAATCCATCCATATTTTCATCATGTGCAATAATATTTGTTGTAACGTAGATTTTAGCACCATAACGATTTGCAAATTCTACGCCTTCAGCAATTTCATCCATAGTAAAATTATCTGCATTTGAACGTAAACCATACTCTTGACCACCTAAAAATACTGCATCAGCACCATAATGTACAGCTATTTTAAGTTTCTCTAAATTTCCTGCTGGAGCAAGTAATTCTGGCTTTTTCATTTTTGGTTTCGAACTTGATTGAACTTCTTCTAGAGTTTTCATTATTAATGATAAGCCTCCCTTAGTAAACCGTTTGTTTATATAAGAAACCTTCATCGAATGGACGATGTTCAGGTTGAATTTCCTCTATAGGATCGACTAACATGAATTTTTCATCATCATATGCTTCAGGGTCTTCATTATATAAGTCAATTGCTTCTCTATATTGCTCTGTTACTACATTGATATAGTCTTCTGATTGTAGAACGCCATCGATTTTGAATGCGTCAATTCCCGCTTCAAAGAATGGTTCTAATTCCTCGATTAAACAAGTATCATTCGGAGACATAATATGCGTTCCATTATAATCTTCAAAAACTGGATATTTGTTATCGCGTTCTTCATCATATAAAAGTAAATCTTGTTGTGCATTATTGCGCTCAATCTTCATTTGTCTGTCTTGGAATGTATAGTAATTACCTAACAACATTCGTTTCGATTGAAACATGCATGTCATTCCATGTACTTGGACTTCGATTTCAACATTAGCATTCTTTTTAATATTAATCATCTCTTCTAAGCTAAGCTCTTTAGCTAAAACAGCTCTTGATGCACCCTTTTTCCCCCAATAATTACATTGGAAATAATTTGTTACTAATGCTCCAGCATCCCAATGTAAAGGGATAGGATTTGATTGTTTTTTAACAAACATTACTACTGCTGGATCACCGAAAATAATTCGATCCACTTGAATTTGATGTAAAAAATGTATGTAATCTTCTAAAGCATCTAAATGATAATTATGAAACAAACCATTGACCGCAGCATAAACTTTTTTATTGTTTCTATGTGCTATTTCAACAGCTTCTTTCATCATTTCACGATTAAATTCTCCTGGAAGTCTTAAACCAAATTTTTGTTCACCAATAACAAATGCATCTGCACCTTTTTCTATTAGTGTTTCCATATGAGTTATTGACTTAGGAGTAACTAATAATTCAACCATAGTCATTCTCCTTTAATTGATATTGCTAAACCATCATCTATATTTAAAAAGTTAGTTGTATACCCTGATTGCTCCATTAACCACTGGTTATATTGTTGTACCTTTTTAACCATTTGACGAACATTTCTAGATCTCACAATGTCTATATTCGATACAAAACCGTGGTATAAGACATTGTCAGTTACTACAATCCCACCTTTTCTTAAAAGAGGCGTATATAACTCAAAGAACTTTTTGGATTGAGCTTTGGCTGCATCGATAAATATCATATCATATTCTCTATCATTGACTTGTTGGTATGTTTCTAGCGCATTACCTTCAATCAATCTTATTTGTTCATTGTAACCATATTGATGAAAATAATTTCGCGCCAAAGCAATCATATCTTCGTTACGTTCAATGGTAGTTACATGTATATCATTTGCTACTGAAGAAAATTGCATTGAACTATAGCCAATAGCAGTACCAATTTCTAGAATGTTTTTGGTATGATTCATTCTTATTAATTGTTTAATCATATCTAAAGTTAATTTATCTACAATAGGAACTTGATTGTCTTCTGCATAAGGTCTTAAATTCTCTATGTTTGTATCTAACTTTTGATGTAATTGAGTTAAATAGTTTTGGTTCAAATCCATTTTGAAATAACTTCCTTTATTATAAAAACTAAAAAGATTTGTAGACATAAAATAAATCAGTCCAAAATTGATTATCATTTTAATCAATATAAATGACTGATTTCTATAATGGTGCTTCTATTTCTTTCATATTAGAAGTGAATGATCGTTTCATAGAAATTAACTTTACATATTTTACCATAAATTATTAATAAATATAAGTGCGAAATATGTGATTCAATTTATTTTAGTATGTTATTAAAGTAATTATAGTTTGAGTTTTTAAGTTCGATATTACTAACTCAATTAAATAACAATAAACTCATTTTTAATCAAAAAAGCTCTAAGATGTATACTAAAAACTTACATCTTAGAGCTATGAGTTTTAAACAATTAAAGCTTACATATTAATAATGAGATACTATTCATTAATCTCAGTATTTACAACCTCTTCAATCATATCCCATTCTTCATCTGTTTCGATAGGTACTAATTTACCACCATCTCCAGATTCATCAGGTTCATTAATCATAGGTACGAGTTCAATCATATCATCTTCATCAGATTGAGCACCTTCTTCGGCTAATACAACATACTCCTTTTTGTATTCAGGATGGTAAAATTCTAACATTTTACGATATAAAACTTCATTGCCGTCTTCATCGAATAAAGTTAATAATTCTTCTTCGTTATTAATGCTTAAATCTGATTCATGATTTTGTTCGTGGTTATGTTCTGTCATTTTTATATCTCCTTTATTGGATAGAGTCTAAATAGCCTTGTAATATAAACACAGCTGCCATTTTATCTATAACTTTCTTTCTCTTTTGCCTAGAAACATCTGCTTCTAGTAATGAACGTTCAGCAGCCATCGTACTTAATCGTTCATCCCACATTATAATTTCTATGGAAGGCAAGGCTTCTTGAAGTTTCTCTTTGTATTGTAACGAAGCCTCTCCTCGAAATCCAATAGAATTGTTCATATTTTTAGGTAATCCTATAACTACAGTACCGACTTGATTTTTTTTAATAATATCGACTAATTCTTCTATGCCTAATTCGTTTTGTTCTTCGTTGATACGGAGTGTGTCTAAACCTTGGGCAGTCCATCCCATTAGGTCACTTATAGCAATGCCAACAGTTTTGCTTCCTACGTCTAAACCTATAATTTTATGTTGTAACATTTTAATGGTCAGACTCTTTTAAATAATAAGAAACAAGTTCTTCCATAATCACATCTCTATCAATATGACGAATTTGATTTCTCGCTTCATTTTGGCGTGGAATATAGGCAGGATCACCAGAGAGTAAATAACCTACAATTTGATTTACTGCGTTATATCCTCTTTCTTCTAATGTACGGTGCACATTGTTAAGTACTGATTTGACATCTTCTTTTGGAATCTCTTCATAGTCAAATTTCATCGTTTTATCAAAGTTTTCCATATGTGACACTCCTTTTAATGCATATTATTATTCAAGTTAATTCTACAATATTATGAAATTAAGTTATAGATTTTTAATGTAATCTTTAATGAAGTGTAATGCTTCTGTTATGTTTTCAGGTTGTGTGCCGCCACCTTGAGCCATATCCGGACGACCACCGCCTTTACCACCTACGATAGGTGCCATGTTTTTTATAATGTCTCCTGCTTTAACTTGATCTGTAAGTGATTTAGGAACAGTAGCTATTATGGAAACTTTACCATCAACATTACTTGCTAACACAATAATCATGTCTTGTAACTTAGATTTAAAATCATCCATCGTTGAGCGTATCGCTTTAGCGTTTGGAACTTCAACTTCAGTTGCTAATACTTTCAAGTCATTGATAACTTCAACTTGGTCTTCAACATTTCCCATTTTAAGAGAGGTGATTTCTTTGTTACGTTGTTCTAATTGTTTAAGTAATGATTTTTCTTCTTCTTGTAACTGAGTTACTTTACCAACTACTTGTTCATCTGATTTGACTTTAACATGATTTTTAATGGTATTAAATTTAGACTGAATATCTTCGAGATAAAGGAAAGCAGATTTTCCTGTTAACGCTTCAATACGTCTAACTCCTGCACCAGTACCAGATTCACTTACAATTTTAAATAAACCAATTTCTGCAGTATTACTTACATGAATACCACCACATAATTCGATAGAAAATGGAGCCATATTTACTACTCGAACAATATCACCATATTTTTCACCGAAGAGAGCCATTGCCCCCATAGATTTGGCTTCATCTATACCCATTTCTTGAATACGAACATCAATGCCTCTCCATATTTCTTCATTCACTCTTCGTTCAACTTGATCTAATTCTTCTTGCGTCATTGGGCCGAAGTGCGAGAAGTCAAAACGTAACCGATCTGCTTCTACTAATGAACCTGCTTGGTTTACGTGATCACCTAATACTTCTTTTAAAGCAGCATGTAATAAATGCGTAGCACTATGATTCTTTTGAATTGCACGACGGTCTTCTTTATTAACGCTAGCATCCACTTCTGCTCCAACTGTAGCTTGTCCATATTGCACAATACCTTTGTGTAGATTCTGACCATTTGGTGCTTTCGTCACTTCAGATACTGCAATTTCAAATTTATCATTTCCAATTGCACCTTCGTCTGCTACTTGGCCACCACTGACAGCATAAAATGGCGTAGCTTTTAGTGTGAAATAAACAGTCTCTCCAGCTTCCACTGACTCGACTTCTTCACCATTGTATATTAAATGCGTGATTATAGATTGGTAATCAGTTGTTTCATATCCAACAAATGTACTATCATCAGTAATATTTTTTAGCACTTCACTTTGTATTTGCATAGATTGAGAGCTTTGACGTGCTTGTCTAGCACGGTCTCTTTGCTGTTGCATTTCATTTTCAAAAGTAGTCATATCAACTGATAAACCTTCTTGAGTTGCTAATTCTTCGGTTAATTCTACAGGGAAACCATAAGTATCATACAGTTTAAATGCATCTTCCCCTTTAATTTCATGATTGTCTTTTTTAGCTTTTTCAATTAACTGATTTAGAATTGATAAGCCTTCCTCGAGTGTCTCATGGAATCGTTCTTCTTCTGACTTAATCACTCGTTTAATAAAATCGGCTTTTTCTTTAACATTTGGATAATATGGTTCCATAATTTCAGCAACAATATCCACAAGTTTATACATAAATGGTTCATTAATACCTAGTGATTGACTAAATCTAACTGCACGACGTAATAAACGACGTAGGACATATCCACGCCCTTCATTTGCAGGTAATGCACCATCAGCAATAGCAAACGCAATGGTTCTAATATGATCTGCAATAACTTTAAATGCTACGTCTTGCTCTTCAACTTCTAAATATTTCTTTCCTGAAACATTTTCAACTTCATTTATAATAGGCATAAATAAATCTGTTTCATAATTTGTTCTGACATTTTGTGAGATTGAAGCCATACGCTCTAATCCCATGCCAGTATCAATATTTTTATTAGGAAGTGGTGTATACGTATTGTCTTTATTATGATTAAATTCACTAAATACTAAATTCCATACTTCTAAATATCTTTCATTTTCTCCGCCAGGATACATTTCTTCGGCAGGATCATTCTGACCATATTCGTCACCACGATCATAGAAAATTTCTGTATTAGGTCCCGATGGCCCTTCGCCAATATCCCAAAAGTTACCTTCGATTCGAATAATACGAGTTTCATCTAAACCAATATCTTCATTCCAAATTTGATAAGCACCCGTATCTTCTGGATGAATTGTTACATATAATTTTTCTGGTTCCATACCCATCCATTTCTCACTAGTTAAGAATTCCCAAGCGAATTCAATTGCTTCTTGTTTAAAATAATCTCCAATTGAGAAATTTCCAAGCATTTCAAAAAATGTATGATGTCTCGCTGTAAAGCCAACATTTTCAATATCATTAGTACGAATGGCTTTTTGTGAGTTTACAATTCTTGGCTTTCTTGGCGTCTCGCGACCATCAAAGTATTTTTTTAGTGTTGCTACACCTGAGTTAATCCATAGTAATGAATCATCATCAATAGGTACAAGTGGTGCAGAAGGTTCAATCATATGACCTTTTTCAACGAAGAAATCTAAATATTTTTGTCTAATTTCACTAGCTTTTAAATTTTTCATCTATAGAACACTCCCTTGGGAAATAAGTATTTAATAAAGAAATACGAATTTTAACTTAATGATAATCACACGAAAAATAAAAAACGTTCATCCACAAAGGGACGAACGTTATCGCGGTACCACCCTAGTTATAAGAAAAATAATAGTAGCTATAAAAGAAACTATTTATAACTTAATTAAATTTCTTACCACTTAAAATCACGTATTCTCTATGACATAAAGTAGCGTTCAGTAACATTGATTGCACTTTACACCAGCCAGTACATCTCTAAAATCAACAAGTTACTTACTCATCTTTATGTGAACTTAAGTTTATTTTATTTATTTTAATGACGAATGTCAATGCTCGGCAAAATCGTAAGGCGTCATTTCTCCCATATTAATCATAGGATCAATCTTAAATATAGTGGTTTCACTAAGAACAATGTCATTTTGTGGTGCGTCAGTTGTTGCGTTCTCTTCATCAGTTTGTGTAGTATCATGTTTTTCAGTGCTATTTACAGATGAATGACCTGAACTACCTATAACTTCTTGCTCATCACCAAAATAAGATTTTAATAAGTGATTCAACTGAGTTAAACGTTCTTGGCCTTTTGTCTTCAGTCCTATATCAAATGCTTGGGGATCCCCAAGTAAAACAAGTGATTGCTTAGCACGGGTCAGACCCGTATAAAGGATAGGTCTTTGTAACATACGAAAGTATTGTTTAACTATAGGCATAATAACAATTGGAAATTCTGACCCTTGAGATTTATGAATAGATGTACAATAAGCATGAGTAAGTTCAAGTAAGTCTTGTCGAGTAAAGGTAATTTCATTTCCTTCAAAATCTACTACTATTACATCTTTATTAAGAGCATTTTCTTTAGCCCAAAATATGCCTACAATTACACCAATATCACCATTAAATATATTGTCATTAGGTCTATTGACCAACTGAAGTACTTTATCTCCTTTACGAAATACAACATCTCCGAATTCAATTTCACGACTATCTTTTTCCTTTGGATTTAAAATAGATTGTAATACTTGATTGAGACGTTTTATTCCTGCATTACCTTTATACATAGGAGCAAGGACTTGAATATCACTCATATTATACCCTTTACTCACTGCACTTTTAACAACTTTATCTACTACATCAGGTATTTGGTCTGAAGTACAGTTAATGAAACTGCGATCGTGAAAACGTTGAGTTATATCTATGGGTTCGCCTACTTTCATACGATGTGCTAAATCAACAATACTTGAGCCATCCTGTTGGCGATACACTTCCGTAAGATTAACACGCGGAATTCTTTTAGAATCAATGAGGTCTTTAAACACTTGACCCGGTCCAACTGAAGGGAGTTGGTCTTCATCTCCTACAAATACAATTTGAGCATCTAATGGAACAGCACTTAAAAATTGATGAAATAACCATGTATCTACCATAGACATTTCATCTATAATGATAAGCCGTGCATTAATTTCATTATCTAAAATATCTTCAGGTTGTGTTTCTTGATTCCAACCTATTAAACGGTGAATTGTCATTGCTTCTAATCCAGTAGATTCCTGAAGTCTTTTAGATGCGCGTCCAGTTGGTGCAGCAAGTACAACTGGATAATCATCCTCGTTGTAATCATCATAATCTAATGATAATCCATGTATTTCTGCATAAAGCTCTACGATGCCTTTAATGACAGTAGTTTTACCAGTACCGGGACCACCAGTAAGAAGCATCACTTTTGAATTGATTGCCGTCTCTAAAGCTTCTTTCTGTGAAGTTGCATAATTTACTTGATTTAGTGACTCAATTTCACCAATATGCATTTGTAAATCTGATTGTTCGATTTCTTTTAACTTTTTATTATTAGTTTGAATACGATAAAGATTTTGAACACTCTTTAATTCCGAATAATACAAACTTGGAATTGAAACTTGTTCTTCGCTTTGAATCAATTTTTTCTCTTCAGAGAGTTGCTCAATCTTTTGCTCTAGCATTTTAGTAGAAATTACAACTTCAGAGCTATCGTTAAGCATAGTTTGCGTTGATTCAATCACATATGAATTAGGCAAATATGTATGTCCTTGTTTGATACATTCTTCTTCAAGTGTATAAAGCAATCCTGCTTTCAAACGCTCTTCAGAATCTGCTGCAATACCAATGTTTCGCGCTAATTGATCAGCTTTATTAAAACCTATTCCTTTAATATCATAAACGAGTTGATAAGGATTTTCGTCTAGTATTTTCAATGTATCTCCCATATAAAACTGATAAATTGCCATTGAAAGTTTAGGACCAAATCCTAAATCATGTAACCGAATCATTATTTTTTCTGATTCTTGATTCGAACTTATTTGTTCTGCAATCTGCTTTTGCTTTTTCTTAGGTAAACTAGGGACTTTTTCTAACACTTCAGGATTATTTAATATATCATTGATTGCATTCTCGCCTAATGCATTAACAATATTTTGAGCAGTTTTCTTTCCTATTCCTTTAAATAAATCACTAGATAAATAACTAATAATTGCATCTTTGGTTTGTGGAAGTTCCTTTTCAAAAGTTTCAGCTTTTAATTGTTTACCATAACGTGGGTGGTCGACAATTTGCCCTTTAAACGTATAGACGTCTCCTTCAACTACATTTGGAAGAAACCCTACAACAGTTGGCATGCTATCAAAGGACTCATTCGTTTCAATCGTGTCTACTTTAAGAACTGTATAGAAATTATCATTATTTTGAAATAATATAGCATCTACAGTACCTTTGATCATTGATTTATCAAAAAGTGTAGGGTCAGACATGTTACTCCTCCTCTTTCATCGTCTTAAACGTTTTTAAAGCGTGTTGACTTAATAAATGCTGTTCATCAATAGAAACTGCTTGTTCAAAATAAGCAATAGCTTCATCAACATCTTCTTTTTTCATATAGCTTGCTAGGCCGAGATTATATATAGCATCTACATGTTTAGGGTCAATTTTTAATACGTGATTTAACTGATTAATGGCTTGTTCAAACATTTCGAGCTGGCATAAGACAAGTCCATATTGAAATTGAATCTCAACATCATCGTTATCGTCTTTTTCAGCTGCAGTCATCAAGAATGGTAATGCTTCTTTAAAAGCTTCTAATTGGTTAAATGACATTCCAATCATATAATTACAATCTACAGTAGCTACATTGTTTTTTAATGCCTTTTGATATAATTTAATTGCTTCTTTAAAGCGACCTTGATTATAGTAAACATTCGCTAAATTATAATATACAGCACCATTAGACGGATCAATAGTAATCGCTTTTTGGAAGAAACGCTCGGCTTTTTCTATTTCTCCTGCATCAGATAACACAATTCCTGCATTAATGTAGTTTTCAACTGCATTAGGATTTTCTTCAATATTTTCGAAAAGCGCTTTTAAAGCATCTTCGAACTTACCATCTTTAATATATTGATAAATCTGATTCTGTTCATGCATCATTCGTACCTCGTTTCTAAATAATTATAACATGTTAAAAAAATAAAAACCGTTAACCCAAAGATAGTCATCTTATGAATTAACGGTATTCAAGTTCACGGTTTAAACTACGTAACTAAGTTGACCTTCATTTTTGTATACATCATCTATAGTAGCTCCACCTAAGCAGACTTCTTCATTGTAAAAGACAACCGCTTGTCCAGGAGTAATTGCGCGTACAGGTTGGTCGAAAGTTACACGAATTGAAGATTCATCCTCTTTTTTAACGAATACTTTTGTATCTTTCTGACGATAACGGAATTTCGCAGTACATTCGAAACCATGCTCTAAGTCAATTTCATTTTCATTAACAAATGAGAAATCTGAAGCGATTAAGTAATCACTATATAAAGCATCATGATGGAAGCCTTGCTCAACATATAATAAATTGTCATCTAAGTTTTTACCTACAACAAACCATGGATCTCCATCTCCACCTATTCCTAAGCCATGACGTTGTCCAATTGTATAATACATTAAACCGCTATGTTGTCCCATTTTTTTACCATCTAATGTTACCATGTCACCTGATTGTGCTGGTAAATATTGCGATAAAAATTCCTTGAAGTTTCTTTCACCAATGAAACAGATTCCTGTAGAATCTTTTTTCTTGGCTGTAGCTAAATCTTGTTCTTCTGCGATTCGTCTAACTTCACTTTTTTCAATGTCACCAATTGGGAACATAACTTTAGAAAGTTGTTCTTGTGATAGTTGGTTTAAAAAGTAAGTTTGATCTTTATTATTATCTACACCGCGTAACATTTCTACATGCCCATCCTCGTGTCGACGTATACGAGCATAATGTCCAGTTGCGACATAGTCAGCACCTAATTTCAAAGCATGCTCTAAGAATGCTTTGAATTTAATTTCTTTATTACACATTACATCAGGATTTGGTGTGCGTCCTTTTTTATATTCATCTAAAAAGTAAGTAAATACTTTGTCCCAATATTCTTCTTCAAAGTTAACTGCGTAATATGGTATACCAATTTGGTTACATACTGCAATGACATCATTGTAATCTTCTGTGGCGGTACATACACCATTTTCATCAGTGTCATCCCAGTTCTTCATAAAAATACCTATAACGTCATAACCTTGCTCTTTTAATAGGTGTGCAGTTACTGAACTATCAACACCTCCAGACATACCAACGACTACGCGTATATCTTTATTTGACACTATGATTCCTCCTTAAATTTATGATAAATTTTATGAATTTCGGCTACTATATATTTAATTTGTTGTTCGTTCATTTGTTCATTAAAGCTAAATCTAACAGAATGTTTTGCACGTTCTTCATCTTCAAACATTGCTGCTAAAACATGTGACGGTGTTGTAGAACCTGCTGTGCAAGCTGACCCAGATGATACGTATACATTAGAGAGGTCTAGTAGAGTTAACATTGTTTCAACATCAATAAATGGGAAATAAAGATTTAAAATATGACCTGTTGAGTCTGTCATAGAACCATTAAGTTCGAACGGAATCGCACGTTCTTGCAAACTAACTAAGAATAATTCTTTTAAATTCATTAAATGAACATTATTTGCGTCACGATGTTGAACTGCTAATTCCAAAGCTTTAGTAAGTCCAACTATTTGAGGAACATTCTCTGTACCAGCTCGACGTTTCGTTTCTTGTTCCCCACCTAGCTGATTAAATTCAAGCGGAGTATGGTCCTTTACTAAGAGTATACCAGCTCCTTTAGGGCCCCCAAATTTATGTCCAGTTACACTCATTGTATCAATTTTGAAATCATGAAAGTCAATTTCTAAATGACCAATAGCTTGTACAGCGTCAACATGGAATAACGCATTAGTTTCAGCAATAATGTCCTCAATGTCATACATATTTTGAACAGTACCAACTTCATTATTAACAAACATAATTGATACAAGAATTGTTTTATCTGTGATTGTTTCACGTAATTGATCTAAATCAACCGCTCCAGTATCATCTACATCTAAATATGTTACGTCATAGCCTTCTCGTTCAAGTTGCTCAAATACATGTAAAACGGAATGATGTTCAATTTTAGAAGTAATAATATGATTTCCTAATTGTTCATTCGCTTTTACTAATCCTTTGATTGCAGTATTATTAGATTCCGTAGCACCACTTGTAAATATCACTTCATGAGGTTTTGCACCTAATAGTTGTGCAACTTTTCGGCGTGATTGATCTAAATATTTACGTGCATCTCTACCTATTGAGTGAATAGAAGATGGATTACCATAATGTTCTTTATAGATTTCCATCATTGCATCAACGACTTCTGTTTTTACTGGTGTGGTCGCGGCATAATCTGCATAAACTTCCATGTGTGGACACTCCTCGTCATGTTATCAATGTTCCTATAATAGCACCAATACTTGCTTTTTTCTACCTTTCTGTTTATGGAAAGAATTTTTATTTCTATAATATTTTAACATCTTAAATAGTAATTTTTCGATGATTAATCTTTAATGAAACTCATTTTCCAAAAAGATGAAACCTTTCTATGCATGAGCATATAAATGTTGCATTCAATATTCAGTTGTTATACTTCAACTATTAAATTGTCATGAAAGGAAGCTATAAAATGAAAGATATTAAATTATCAGCATTAAATCTTGTACCTATTAGAGAAGGTCAAGACGATAAAGACGCTATTAATGACATGGTTAAATTAGCTCAAGGTTTAGATGAATTAGGTTACGAACGTTATTGGATAGCTGAACATCACAACGCTCCAAATTTAGTTAGTTCTGCTACGGCATTACTTATTCAACATACTTTAGAACATACGGAAAGAATTAAAGTAGGTTCAGGTGGAATTATGTTACCTAATCACGCACCACTTATAGTGGCCGAACAATTTGGCACGATGGAAACACTTTTCCCACATCGCGTTGATTTAGGTTTAGGTCGCGCGCCTGGTACAGATATGATGACTGCTAGTGCATTAAGACGTGACCAACATAATGGTGTATACCAATTTCCTGAAGAAGTCGAACAACTAGAGAAATACTTCGGACCGGGGAATCAACAAGCATATGTAAGAGCTTACCCTGCTGTAGGTAAAAATGTTCCTCTATATATACTAGGCTCTTCTACTGATTCTGCTCATGTGGCTGCTAGAAGAGGATTGCCATATGTATTTGCCGGACATTTTGCGCCTCAACAAATGAAAGAAGCTATTCAAATATATAAAGAGTTATTTGAACCTTCTGATGTGTTAAGCGAACCTTATGTCATTGTATGTTTAAATGTGATTGTTTCAGATACAGATACGCATGCAGAATATTTAGCAAGCACAATGGCTCAAGTAATGGTGAGTATTACAAGAGGCAGAATGCAACCTGTTCAACCACCAACTGATGATTTAAAAGGATTACTTACTCCGAGAGAATATGAACTAGCTAAACAACGTTTCAGTGGCTCTTTAATTGGCTCAGAGGATTCTGTTAAGCGTCAACTTGAAGGCTTTATAAAGGAATATGGAGAAATTGATGAGCTAATGGCAATAAGTTACATTTATGACCAAGATAAACAACTTGAATCTTATCAAAGATTACAAAAAGTAATTCAGTCATAATATAAAATAAAGGGAGGGCGTCTGCCCTCCCTTTATAACTGTATGGTTAAGACTTATTTGTCGTCTTTGTCTTTTTTGTCGTCGTCTCCGCCACCAGTGTATTCGTTAATTTTATCTTTTGCTTTGTTAACTTGTTCGTTATCGCTATCCTTGAATTTTTCTGCTGCTTCTTTTGCTTTATCCATGAAACTCATAAATAATAGCTCCTTTCGAATTTGAAAAATTATTTTTTGCTTATTAATAAGGTCACTTGCTTTATCTTTGACATTTACAACGAATTCATTCGTTTCGCCATAAGCACTATTTTACGGACCTTCACTTTCAAGTTCTTGGTTGATGGTAGCATTTCCAATTGACTATTTGACGTTAGCTTAAGTTTATTTAAACTTAATTTCGTCTGCCATACTTACTACCTCTTCGATGTATTAATTGTTATACCACTTGAAAATGAGGATAAACATTATTAATTAAATTTTTCTATAAAAATTTAGGATTTATGCGATTAATGAGTATATTTCTAACTTAAATAGATTACTAAAATGTTAAATATAGAACATATAGCCATCTAAATCTTCATTGGTTTCTTTATAATCAGCAAGATATTTTAAAGTTGTGTTATCTAACACATCTCGAACTGAATCTCTCATTCTCAACCATAATTGTTTCTGTGCAGGTGGTTCAGATTCAATACTTTCTACAAACGTAATCGGACCTTCAAGTAAGCGAATAATATCGCCTGCTGTGATTTCATCAGCTGGTACTCTAAGTTGATAACCACCTTTAGCACCACGCACACTTCGAATTAATCCAGCATTTCTTAAAGGGCCGACTAATTGTTCAAGATATAAATCACTTAGTTTATTTTCTTCAGCAATAGACTTTAAAGATACACAACCTTGACCTTCTCTTTTAGCAAGAGAAATCATCAATGTTAATCCGTATCTCCCTTTTGTTGATATTTTCATTGTATAACCTCACTTAATTCGAATTATATATTCCCATTCTATCATTTTTTACGTTAAGATAATATTAGAAAGGTGTGACAAATGTGAGTACAGAACCTCTAGCGTCTCGAATGAGGCCTATGAATATAGATGAGATTATATCACAACAGCATCTCGTTGGTCCTAAAGGTATTATTAGAAGAATGGTTGAGACTAAACGACTTTCTTCCATGATATTTTATGGACCTCCAGGTATTGGTAAAACGAGTATTGCCAAAGCCATTTCTGGAAGTACGCAGTTTAAATTTAGACAATTAAATGCTGTAACAAATACTAAAAAGGATATGCAAATGGTTGTTGAAGAAGCCAAAATGTCTGGCCAAGTCATCTTGCTACTTGATGAGATACACCGTTTGGATAAAGCAAAGCAAGACTTTCTTTTGCCTCATTTAGAAAATGGCAAAATTGTCTTGATAGGAGCCACTACGTCAAATCCATATCATGCGATTAACCCAGCTATCCGTTCTAGAGCTCAAATTTTTGAACTTTATCCTTTAGATGACCATGATGTAAGAATTGCACTTGATCGTGCAATTGAGGATAGTGATAGAGGTCTTAAAAGTTATCATCCTATTGTAGACGAAGATGCTATGGAGTACTTTTCCACTCAAAGCCAAGGTGATGTAAGAAGTGCTCTAAATGCTTTAGAGTTAGCAGTTCTCAGTGCAGAAGTAGTTGAAAACCAACGTCACATTACATTAGATGATGCTAAAGATTGTTTACAAAAAGGTGCTTTTGTGAGCGATAAAGATGGCGATATGCACTATGATGTAATGAGTGCTTTTCAGAAATCAATTCGAGGTAGTGACGTTAATGCAGCATTACATTATTTAGCACGACTTATTGAAGCTGGCGACTTACCTACCATTGTAAGGCGTTTATTAGTCATTAGTTACGAAGATGTTGGCCTAGCTTCACCATCTGCGGGGCAACGAACATTAGCGGCAATTCAGTCAGCTGAACGTCTTGGATTTCCTGAAGCTAGAATTCCACTTAGCCAAGCTGTGATAGAACTGTGTTTATCACCTAAATCTAATTCAGGAATCACAGCTATAGATAGTGCTTTGAGTGATATCAGAAAAGGTTTAGTAGGACAAATACCAGACTATTTAAAAGATGGTCATTACTCTGGCGCTAAAGACTTAGGAAGAGCAATTGGCTATAAATATCCTCACAATTATGAAAATGGTCACGTCGTGCAACAATATTTACCAGACAAACTTAAAAATAGAATTTACTATGAACCTAAAACAACGTCTAAGAGTGAGCAACAATTTAAAGATGTTTATGAAAATTTATTAAACAAAAAATAAAAGTTAGCTATATTCCAATAATAAGATAGTTGAATAGTAGTTATATGCAACTTCTGTTCAATCTATCCTATGGAATATAAGCTAACTTTTTTGAGGTTACTGACCTTTATCTTTAATACGTCTAACTGGAATATCTTTTAAAATATCATTAATAACATAGCTTGCACATATGAGTCCTACCACACTTGGTACAAAGGCGTTAGATGAAGGTGGCATTTGACCTTTACGATTAATCGCATTTTTATCGCCAACAGTTTCTTTTACATCCTCACGAATCACAATTGGACTTTCATCAGAGAATACGACTTTGACTCCTTTTCTAATGCCTTGTCTTTTTAATCTATTTCTAATCACCTTGGCCATTGGATCTGTATGCGTTTTAGAAATATCTGCAATTTCAAAACGTGTAGGATCCGTTTTATTTGCTGCACCCATACTTGAAATCATATCAATTCCACGCTCTAGACATTCTTTCATAAGGTGTACTTTATAAATAATGGTATCACTCGCATCAATAAAGTAGTCTATATGATAATTATTAAAAATTTGTTCATATGTTTCTTCTGTATAAAACATATGAAGCGACGTTACTTTACAATCTGGATTAATCAATTTAATTCGCTCTTCCATAAGCGTGACCTTACTTTGACCTATCGTAGATGTTAATGCATGAATTTGTCTATTAACGTTTGTAATATCAACATCATCTTTGTCAATAAGTATAATATGACCAATATTTGTTCTAGCAAGTGCTTCTGCAGCGAAAGATCCGACTCCTCCGATACCAAGAACTGCTACAGTTTTATTTTTTAATAAATCTAAGCCTTCTTGACCAATTGCCAATTCATTTCTGGAAAATTGATGTTTCATTCTGTACTCCTTTATCAAACTAAACCTTAATTAGCTTTTCATTTATGTATGTATATTCATCATTGTAAAAATTCACATAAAAATACGCAAGACCGAAGTCTTGCGTATCGATAGAGTCCGTAGGTGCCGTAGTTGTAAATAGCTTGATCATTCGGCCTGCTATATACAGGTGGGTGCCCTGTTTCTCGTTTTGCAAGTCCTCCTATAGAGGCGTGTGCGCTGCGAGAAAACCTATTGGGCTCCCTGATCAAAGAGTGTTAGGCCCAAATAAAAAGCAAACTTACGTACACCACAGATGACTATCTTATGAAATAATCTTACCACAAATTCGAATTTAAAGAAATTTTTAAACTCAAAGTATCAACTTTTTTATGTCTAAATTTTTAACTTTAGTAAGCGGTATTGAGTTTTCATCTAGGTCCACATTGCTCGTGGGATTTCTTTTTGAAATTCTTTATGTTGGGGCCCCTTTGTCCCGACTTGCATTGCCCGTGGGATTTCTTATCGAAATCCTTTGTGTCGGGAGCCTAACCCCAACTTGCATTGCTCGTAGAATTTCTTTTTGAAATTCTCTATGTTGAGGCCCCTAGTGTCTGATTCGTAGTGAGAGTTCTTCTAGTTGTTTGTCTGATACTTCTCCTGGTGCGTCTGTTAATAGGCATGTTGCTGATGCTGTTTTAGGGAATGCGATTGTATCTCTTAGGTTTGTTCTGTTAGTGAGTAACATCACTAGTCTGTCTAATCCTAATGCTATACCGCCGTGTGGTGGTGCACCGTATTTAAATGCATCAAGTAAGAAGCCGAATTGTTCTTTTGCTTGTTCAGTAGAGAACCCTAAAACTTCGAACATTTTTTGTTGTAATTCACCATCATGTATTCTTATTGATCCCCCACCAAGCTCATAACCATTTAATACGATATCGTATGCGTTTGCTTGAACATTTTCAGGTTCAGAATCTAGTTTAGAAATATCTTCTTGTTTAGGAGATGTGAATGGATGATGTGCAGCAACATAACGTTTAGCATCTTCATCATATTCAAGTAATGGCCAATCAGTTACCCATAAGAAGTTTAATTTAGACTCGTCGATTAATCCTAATTCTTTGGCCAATTTAATACGTAATGCTCCTAAACTTTGAGCAACCACACTAGGTTTATCGGCTACAAACATAACTAAATCACCAGGTTTAGCTCCAGTCAATGTTTTTAATGTTTCTACATTAGCATCTTCAAAGAATCTAGCGATTGGGCCACTTAAGCCATCTTCGACTACTTTAACCCAAGCTAATCCTTTAGCACCGTAAATATTTACAAATTCAGTTAATGAATCCATATCTTTACGTGTATATTGATCCGCAGCACCTTCAGCAACAATTGCTTTAATTTCGCCTTCATTTTCAACAGTATCTTTAAAGACTTTGAAATCCATGTCTTTACCTAATTGAGATACATTAATGAGTTCCATATCAAAGCGTGTATCAGGTTTATCTGAACCATATCGGTCCATAGCTTCAGCGTATGTCATACGTGGGAACGGTCCCTCTACATCGATACCTTTAACATCTTTAACAACTTTACGTAACATCTCTTCGCCCATTGAAATAACGTCTTCTTGATCAACAAAACTCATTTCAATATCTACTTGCGTAAACTCAGGTTGACGGTCTGCACGTAAATCTTCATCACGGAAACACTTAACGATTTGATAATATTTATCAAAACCACTTATCATTAATAATTGTTTAAACAGCTGAGGTGATTGAGGTAAAGCGTAAAATTCACCTTCATGAACACGTGAAGGTACTAAATAGTCACGAGCACCTTCTGGTGTAGATTTAGTTAATACTGGCGTTTCTATATCGAAGAAGCCATTATCATCTAAATATTGACGAATTGAACGTGTTGTTTGATGTCTCATTTTGAAAGTTTGAGCTAATTCTTGTCTACGTAAATCTAAATATCTATATTTTAAGCGGATGTTCTCGTCTACATTGACGTTTTCTTCGTTAATTGCAAACGGAGGCGTTTCTGACTTATTAATAATCTCTATATTTGAAACTTGAACTTCTACTTGACCTGTTTTAATTTTAGGATTAATTGTTTCTGGGTCACGTTTAGTAACAACACCTTGTACTTCTACAACATACTCAGAACGTACTGTTTCAGCTACTTTTAAGGCCTCTTCTGAAAAGTCCGGATTGAAAACGATTTGAACAATACCTTCACGATCTCTTAAATCTACGAAAATTAATCCTCCGAGATCACGGCGATTGTGTACCCATCCTTTTAAAGTTACCTTTTCATCTAATAAATCTTCTGTGACTAAACCACAATATGTTGTTCTCTTACTCAAAGTTATACTCCCTTTCTACTTTTTAAAATAATTAATTAACTGATCAAGTTGTATATTTTCTGACTCGCCTGTAGTCATATTTTTAATTGCAATGGAATTATTCTCAAGTTCTTGATCGCCAATGACAATTGTATATTTTGCATTTAATCTATCGGCTTGTTTCATTTGTCCTTTAATTTTTCTATTGAGATAATCTTTATCAGCTTTCACACCATTTTTTCGTAAGTCATTTAAAAGCTTCACTGCATAACGATCAGCTTCCTCACCCATCGTTACGATAAATAAATCAAAGTTTTCTTCAATATCTAACTCAATACCTTCTTCTTCTAGTGCAAGTAAGAGTCTTTCAATACTTAAAGCAAATCCAATACCAGTTTCACTTGGTCCATCTAATAACTGTAGTAAACCATTATAACGACCGCCACCGCATAATGTAGTGATAGCTCCATCATAGTTTGGATTATCCATCATAAGTTCAAATGCTGTGTGAGTATAATAATCCAGGCCTCTTACTAGATTTGGGTCTTCTACGTAAGGAATATTTAAGTCATCTAAATGATGTTTTACTTGTTCATAGTATGCTTTAGAATCGTCATTAAGATAATCTGTTATACGAGGTGCGGTTTTGATTGCTTCTTTGTCTCTGTCAATTTTACAATCTAAAATACGCATCGGATTTGTGTGCAAACGAGATTGGCAGTCTGAACAAAACGTATCAATAACAGGTTCAAAATGATTAACAAGCGCTTCGTTATATTCTTTTCGTGATTCACTATCACCGATACTATTAATAACGAGTTTAAGATGTTTTAAACCAAAAGATTCGTAAATGTGCATTACCATAGCTAAAACTTCAGCATCTATACTCGGATTTTCAGCACCAATCGCCTCTACACCAAATTGATTAAATTGACGATAACGTCCTTTTTGTTTACGTTCATATCTGAACATAGGACCGTTATAATATAATTTAACAGGTTGATTAGGATTACCTTGCATTTTATGTTCTATATAAGAACGAACAACCGCTGCAGTACCTTCAGGTCGTAAAGTTAAACTACGATCTCCTTTGTCTTTAAAGGTATACATCTCTTTTTGAACTACATCGGTAGAATCGCCAACACCTCTTGCGAATAGTTCAGTACTTTCAAATATAGGTGTGCGAATTTCTTTATAATTATATAATTCCATGAGTTCATCTAATTTATTCTCAATGTGGCGCCATTTGATTGAATCTTCAGGTAAGATATCTTGCGTGCCTCTTGGAATCTTTATCATATCATTGTCTCCTTTGTCGTTAGTTTCAGAATAGGTCATAGTGACGACTAAGGTGATGATTATCCCCAATTAAGAAAATAAAAAGTCCCTTGTATAGTTTAAAACTATACAAGGGACGTAATAACCGTGTTGCCACCCTAATTGATCAGTCTCTTAATAAGAGCTTGACCCACTCAATACGCTTAACGTGCGTAAGCCGACATTAGTTTCCTAAAGTACCTCTTCTTGTGTTCAAGAATTAAACTACTCAGTACAATCTTACAGCCTAGGATTGTATTTCTACGCAATACTTTGCTACCTTTTTCGTTTAATCTTCCAAGAATAATAATGGTTTTATTTATAAAGTTCATTAATTATGATAACGAGTTTTATTTTAATTTGCAAGTTCTATGATGAGAAATATTGTTTAAGACCATCAACTACTGCTTGCTCTACGACATGACGATGTAGTTGGTCTTTAATCATATTTTCATCGGTTGGATTACTAATATATCCGAGTTCTAACAATACAGCTGGCACATCAGTTTGTCGGAGTACTTGATAATTCTGTTGTCGCGCACCTCTATTAGTAAGCAAGGCTTTTTTCTGGATATTAGAATTTAATGTTTGAGCTAGCGATTCTTGATTATCTTGTAACCAATAAACGGTTGCACCGTTAGCATTAGAGGAATCTAAAGAGTCATTATGTATACTGATAAATGCGTCGCCTTTAATATTTCTATCATCTAAAGACACATATTTATCTGTGGTGCGAGTCATTTTGACTTTGGCACCTTCTTTTTCAAGTAATTTTTTAAGTTCTTTAGCAGTTTTCAAAGTGTAATTCTTTTCTAAACTTTTAGAGGGGGTGTTACTTGATGCACCCTGGTCACTACCACCATGACCAGGATCAAGTACAATTGTTTTACCTTTAAGAGGATTAGAAGCTTTAGAGTTGTCAGCATGTATATTTAAGTTAGTATGCCAACCGGCAACCCAGCCTTTTTCTGTTCCAGCCCGATTTTGGACTTCTATCCATTTACCTTGTTTATCTACTTTCTTAAAGCTATCACCTTTTTCAATTTTGTAAATGATAGGATAGGCTGCATTAGGACCTGTTCTTAATTCAGCATTTTCAGTGATTGTAATTTGACCAGTATCCTCATCACCTTGATTGAGAAACATAAATAACAAGATAATAAATAGAATGAATGCTATGACTACTACAAGTGTAAGCCAATTTTTTAGGCCATGTCGTGTTAACCAAGCATCTATTTTGTTCATAGAATTTTTCCATCCTGTGATTCATAGATTATAGTAACAGGACCATCGTTGTTAATTTCAACATTCATGTGTGTACCAAATTCGCCTGTTTTAACAGTTAAACCGTATGATTCTAATTCCTCATTAAATCTTTCATAAAGTTGTTTCGCTTCTTCAGGGCTTTTTGAATTTGAAAATCCAGGACGATTACCTTTTTTAACATCTGCATAAAGTGTGAATTGAGATACAGATAAGATTTGTCCATTAACTTGTTGTATATTAAGGTTTAATTTGTCATTTTCATCTTCAAATAATCGAGCGTTAGCAATTTTTTTGGCAACGATTTTGATATCTTCTTCAGTAGAATCTTTGCCTACACCTACTAGTAAACAAAATCCTCTCTCGATTTCATTATCGATAGAATCATTTATTACTCTCGCATGTTTAACTCTTTGTACAATTATCTTCATTTCTTTTGCACCTCTAGTTCCAAACTCTCGATACTGTATATACGTCACCTAGTTGTTTTATCTTTTCAACGACGCGATAAACATCGTTAACATTTTTCACCATCACGCTAATATTTATCACAGCATTTTTGTCTACATCAGAACGACCTGAAACTTTAATTAAACTACCTGCTGTCGAATTAACAGCTTGTAGCACTTCATTAAGTAAACCATTTCTATCGTATGCTGTCACTTCTAAATCAACTTGATAACGTTGAGTTGAATCTTTAGATTTAACCCACTCTACAGAAATCAACCGGTCTGTCTCGTTTTTTATATTTGGACAATCTGTACGGTGAACTTTTATACCGTGACCTTTGGTGATATATCCTACAATATCATCACCAGGTATAGGATTACAACATTTTGACAGTTTGATAAGGACGTTTTCTAATCCTTCAACATAAACACCACTGTCAGTAATAATATCTTCTTTAATAGGAACTGATTTTGTAACTTCTTGGGCTTCATTTAAAGCTTTCTGTTTATCTAATATGCGTTGTTTTTCAGTTAGTTTATTAACAATTTGTACGGAAGTTACGCCACCAAATCCTACAGCCGCAAATAAATCCTCGTCGTTTGCAAAATGATACTTATCATTTACAACCTCTAAATTCTTTTCGGTTAAAACATCTTCAACACGAAATCCCTGTTCCTTAATTTCTGCTTCAACCATAAATTTACCTTTTTCAATATTTGAGGAGCGGTCTTGTTTTTTAAAGAAACTTTTAATTTTACTTTTCGCACTTGAAGATTTTACGATTTTCAACCAATCACGACTCGGTCCATATGAGTGTTTACTGGTACGTATTTCAATGATATCACCTGTTTGTAGTACATAATCAATAGGTACAATTTTGCCATTTACTTTTGCACCGATCATTTTATTACCTACTTCACTATGTATGGCATAAGCGAAATCAATAGGCACTGCTCCATATGGCAATTCAATAACGTCACTCGCAGGTGTAAACGCATAAACTTTGTCGCTTTGTAAATCGTATTTTAAAGACTCCATAAATTCTTGAGCATCAGTGGAGGTATGATCTGTTTCAGCTAGTTCTTTTAACCAATTAAGTTTGTTTTGGAAATCTTGAGTTTTCTCATTAACCGTTTTTCCCTCTTTATAAGCCCAGTGAGCCGCTACACCGTGTTCGGCAATTTCATGCATTTCATATGTTCTAATTTGTATCTCGAGTGGATCACCATTAGGACCTACAACTGTAGTATGAAGAGATTGATACATATTTTGTTTTGGCATAGCTATATAATCTTTAAACCTACCCGGCATAGGTTTCCATAATGTATGAACAAGACCTAAAATGGCGTAACAATCATTAATTGAATTAACAATGATACGTATTGCTAATAAATCAAAAATTTGATCAAATTGTTTTTTCTGTTTCATCATTTTACGGTAAATACTATAAATATGTTTAGGTCTACCATTAATCTCACCAGAAAGGTTCATTTTTTCCATTTCTGCTTCAATTTTGTTTATCGCATTATCTATATATGCTTCACGTTCACTACGTTTTTTCTTCATTAGATTTACAATACGGAAGTATTGGACGCTATCAATATATCTTAATGCTGTATCTTCTAATTCCCATTTGATTGTGTTAATACCTAAACGATGCGCAAGTGGAGCATATATCTCCAAAGTTTCCTTTGAAATTCTGACTTGTTTCTCTCTAGGCATTGCTTTCAATGTTCTCATATTATGCAGACGGTCTGCTAACTTTACTAAAATAACTCGAACATCTTTAGCGATGGCTATAAATAGTTTTCTATGGTTTTCAGCTTGTTGCTCTTCTTTAGAGCGATATTTAACTTTTTTAAGTTTTGTTACACCATCTACAATACGAGCAACCTCTTCATTGAACATATCTTTAACATCTTCAAATGTATAAGGCGTGTCTTCTATGACATCATGTAGAAAGCCGGCTACGATTGTAGGCCCATCGAGTCTCATCTCAGTTAATATACCTGCAACTTGAATAGGATGCATGATATAAGGTAAGCCATTTTTTCTAAACTGACCCTGATGGGCTTCATAAGCGATATGATAACTCTTAAGTACATATTCATATTCACTTGCCGATAAATATGATTTAGCTTTATGAAGAACCTCATCCGCACTATATGGATATTCGTTGTTCAAATTATGACACCCCACTCAAATTTATTACTATTACATACCTTAGTATTTAAACGCTAAATAAACGAGTTAATTTATTTGCTTTTATAGGTTTTTGATTTTGAAAATTAAAATATAATATATTTGTAAAATTCTGATTATATAAAATCTATGCCCTTATCTATACAATAAGTAATACTTACTTCCACTTTACTATAACTTTTACCCTAACTTAAATAAGGTAGTTCACTTTAATTTAAATAATAGTTCTATGATACTACAATTTTTTAAATAAATAAACGTGGGTAGACTTTAAAGCTTACAATCTATTTATTAAATTTCGCTAAAATAAGGTTACTTTTGCAAATATAAAAAAGCTATATCCTGTATTAAAATTTAAATAATACAAGATATAGCTTTGAACATAACTTTAGTTATTCATCATATGAAATAAGACTCATGACATCATAATCTTTTATCTTTTCAATACCATGTAGATATTTTAATTCGATAATAAATGCAATACCTACAACGATGCCACCTAATTTCTCTACAAGTTTAATTGCCGCTTCAATTGTACCACCCGTAGCGAGTAAATCGTCTGTAATCAACACACGTTGACCTGGTTTAATCGCATCTTTGTGCATAGTTAAAATGTTTGTACCGTACTCTAAACTATATTCGTAACGAATAACCTCTCTAGGTAATTTACCTTCTTTACGCACAGGAGCAAATCCAATCCCCATAGAGTATGCCACTGGACAACCAATAATAAATCCTCTAGCTTCTGGCCCTACTACAACATCAACATCTCTTTCTCTCGCATACTCCACGATTTGATCAGTCGCGTATCCATATGCTTTACCATTATCCATAATTGTAGTTATATCTTTAAAACTTACTCCCGGTTTTGGCCAATCTTGAACTTCTGAGACATATTGTTTTAAATCCATTAAATTTCCTCCTAAATTTTAACTCAATTGAGACTTTATCCATTTTTTAATATTTGAAAAGTCATCGTACAGTAATCTTTTTTCTACTTCTATTCGAGATTGTCTTAATTGGTAAAGACGACTCGTCTCGATATCTTTTTTACTAGAGTGTGAATTTATTTTAATAAGACCATCCTCGTTGTAAATAAAATCAAGCTCACTAAAAACTTTAAGCATAAACTTTAATATTTCTGGCTTAACTTTTAAAAACTCACACAACATCATACCCTCTTTAGCTAAATTTGTTTCTTGTTTGTTAATTAAAGCTTTAAAACATTCTTTAAACAATGCTTTGCTTGGCATACCTTCAAAATAAATTGATTGATCATGTTGTAAAACAAGATAAAGCTGGGAAAATTGTAATTGTTTAAGCGTTTCTTCAATTTCATTCATTGTTGTAGGTAAATCTCTGAGAACTACTTTATCATATTGTGATTCTATAGTTTCACCATAATAATAATGATGCTCATTGGTTTTATCCTTTTTAGGATGAATCACATATGCTGTATTAGAATTATTTTCAGTGAATTGAAGATGCTTACGTTTGCTTCGATAATCTAAGATTTGTATTGTTTCTGTAGCAATATCTTGAATAATTAATTGGGGTGATTGATTTCCATTCCATTCATTGATTTGAAGGTTACCTATTAAATTAAGTGGTTGCCCCATTTCGATTTCTTTAGCAAGATGTCCATAACTCCAGTAAAGTGCCGCTAATTGATTCTCCCCAAGTGCCACTTTTAAATGTTTACCTTCCTGGCCAATAGCTTTAATCGATTTAACATTTAAATCATTAACTTCAAATGTAGGACTATTAAAGTCTGTACCAAATGGACGCAATTTTTGTATATCTTGAATATTTTTAACAGTAATTTCACTTTCATTGAGCAGTACATCTACATGTTTACGTGGTGCTAAAGATGTTGATTCTGAAAGTTGCTTCATCCATTCGTTAAGACCTTTTCGTAGTTCATCAATATTTTCTATATCCATAGTCATACCAGCAGCCATATGATGACCACCAAATTTAGTAATTAAATCCTGATGAGCATTTAAAATTTCAAACATTGACACCTGGTCTATCGAGCGTGCAGAGCCTTTAGCATGATTTTGCTCTAAATCAATATTCAAGATTAGAGTTGGCAGAGCATAAGTTTCAACAATCTTAGATGCTACAATACCGAGTACTCCTTCATGCCAATTCTCTTTAGCTAATAATAAAAATAAATTTCCTTGTTGAACTTGTTCCTCAGCTAATGAAAGCGCCTCTTCAGTAATTTCTGCTACAATATCTTTTCTTTCTTGATTGAAATGCTCCACTTGTTCAGCTAAAAATTCTGCTTCCTCAAACTCATCTACCATTAATAATTCAGCAGCTAGTGATGCATCTTCTAATCTACCTACCGCATTGAGTCGAGGTCCAATGATAAACCCAATTGTTTCTTCGTTGATTTGATCATTATAACCTGCTTGTTTCAATATAGCATTGATAGAAACAGGTGTCTGATCATTTAATATTTTCAATCCTCTTTTAACTATTGAACGATTTTCATCTGTTAAAGACACTAAATCTGCAATCGTTCCTATAGCTGCTAATGCTATAAATTGCTGAGGGGGATGACTTAATAAAGCTTGCGATAGCTTATATGCCACACCAGCACCACAAAGATATTTGAACGGATAGTCAAAATCCGGGTGCATTGGATGTACAATGGCTAATGCCTCTGGTAAAGTACGTCCAATCTCATGATGATCTGTCACAATGACATCCACACCGAGGTCTTGAACCATTTTAATTTCATCATGCCCTTGTATTCCATTATCCACTGTAATGATTAGTGAGATCCCCTCATCATATGCATTACGAAAGGCATGTTCATTAGGTCCATAACCTTCAGAAAACCGATTAGGAATATACCATCCTACTTGAGCACCCAATTGCTGTAATGTATTAACAAGAATAGTTGTTGAAGTGACACCATCAGCATCATAATCGCCATAGACTAAAATACGTTCATTTTTATCAATAGCTAAATTTATGCGATCAATTGCTTTTTGCATATCACTTAATAACCAAGGGTCATGGTCAAGTACTTTATCTTCTAATACATCTAAAATATTATTTTCTTGAACTAGATTCTTGCTTTCCAAAACTTTTTTTACAATAGGTGAAAGCTTAAGTTTCTTAGCAAGATCATCTGTTATGTATTCAGTTGGCTGGGCTAAATCCCAATGATATCTTGATTTAATCATAACAATCGTCCTCATTTCCAAAAGTCATTATACCGAACTTTATTTAAAATAAAAAGTACAACCCGTTGAGGATTAAATAATTTCAACAAAAAACTGTCAATTAAGCATTAAATACTTAATTGACAGTTAACTAATAGATTAAACTAAGATTTTTTCATCATTTGATTTTTTCTCTTTATAAACCGTTAATTTACTGTTTGGAGATTTCTTCAATTGACGTTTTTTCATGATACCCCAAAGCGGTACGGCGATAAATACAGAAGAGAATACTCCTGAGATTAAACCAATTAATAACGCTAATGAGAAGTTAAATATAGTTGGTGCACCAAAAATGAGTATAGCAACAACTACAACTACAACGGTTAAGACCGTATTAATTGAACGTGTCATTGTTTGTCTAATTGATCTATTAACAATATCGTCAATTTGCTCAGGTGACGTAACCACCTTAACCTTATGCAAGTTTTCTCGAACACGGTCGAAAGTAACAATTGTATCATTAATAGAATAACCTACAATTGTTAATACAGCTGCGATAAATGTTAAGTCAACTTCTAATCTAAATAAACTAAATACTGCTACGATTATGAATACGTCATGTAATAACGCAAGTACTGCAGATAAGCCCATTCGCCATTCAAATCGAAGTGATACATAAATAATAATACCTATTGAAGCTAGGATTAACGCTGTCATAGCATTTTTAGCGAGTTCTTGACCGATTAATGGTGATACTGAGTTAATTTGTGGTGTATCACCAAACTCTGATTTCATCTTATCACTTAGCTTGTTATCTTCTGCCCTTGTTAAATTTTTCTTGAATTGTACAGTAGCATTTTTATGACCGCTGCCATTAATTTGAACTTGGTCTGGCGATAAGCCGACATCTTTAACAGCTTTTTCGACTTTACCTTGAGTGAGTGATTGATTTGTCTCAATATCTGCTCTTGTACCAGAAGAGAAATCAATACCTAAATTAAGTTTAAAAATTGATAAAATAACTAAACCAACTATGACGATTAAAATACTTAACGCGATAAGCGGTTTTGCTAACTTAACGAAATTCCACTTTTCAAATGATGTTTTAAGGTCATGAACATCTTTACCTTCATTAATGTCATGGCGATCTTTTTTCTTAACTCCAAATAACCAATATTTTTTCTTAAAGAAGTTAGATGATACTAATAATGATAATAGTCCACGTGACAAGAAGACAGCTGTAACGAATATCATTAGAATACCTAATAGTAACATCGTCGCGAAACCTTTAACTGAGCTCTCACCGAAGAAGAACAGAACAGCTGCAGCAATAACAGTTGTTAAGTTTGAGTCAAAGATCGTTAGGAATGAACTTTTGTTTGCTTTAGAATATGCCTGCTTGAGCGTTCGACCTATTCTTAGTTCGTCTTTAATCCGCTCATACATAATAATGTTAGCATCAACAGCCATACCTACACCAAGCACAAGTGCGGCAAGTCCCGGTAAAGTTAACACACCAGAAATAAAGTTAAATGCAACTAATGTTAGGTAAATGTAAGTAGTCAATGCAATAATTGCTACTAAACCTGGTAATCTGTAGAAGCCAAGCATAAATAGATAAATTATTCCTACACCTATAAATGAAGCGAATATTGTTTTATCTAGAGCATCTTGACCAAATTGTGCGCCAACTGAATTAGAATAAATTTCTTTAAGATCTACAGGTAACGAACCGGCATTTAGTAATTCAGCGATTTGTTTAGCTTCTTTAACACCTTTTTTACCATTGAAACCACCGGAAATTTCGACGCTATCTGAATTAATTGGCTGATCTACGTTTGCGGCAGAAACATATTTAGGGTCTTTACCTTCTTGTTGCTTCTTAGCCTCTTTCTTGTAACTATCACCCTTTTTATAGTCCATCCAGACAACCATAACATTGTCACGTTTTTTTGAAATCTTTTCAGTAACCTTTTTGAATTTTTCTTTGCTTTTAACCTTAAATGTTACTGTTGGTTGATTAGTTTCTTGTTTAAATTCTTGTTTGGCTGAACCTTGTTTGATATCTGAACCAGACATTAAAACATGGTCTTGAGCGTCCCTAATTGTTAAATTCGCTTGCGTAGATAACAATTTACGTGCTTGAGCTTGGTCCTTAATACCAGCTAATTGAACACGTATACGGTTAGGATCTTCAATTTGAATTTTAGGTTCTGAAACACCTAGAACATTAACTCGGTTTTCGAGTGTTCTTGATGTTGCTTGAAGTGCTTTCTTGTCTATCTTTTCTCCTTTATCTAAAGGATTAACTTGATAAAGTACTTCGAAACCACCTTGTAAATCAAGTCCTAAATTAACATTTTTAACTACATTCTTATATGTAAGTCCCATTCCTGTAAAAAGAAGAGCCACAAGTAGTATGAATGCAATTAATCTACTAGTTTTCTTCACATGAACACCTCATTATTTACTTATGTATTTAGCATACTCGATGATTATTTTATCATGCAAGTTAAAATGATATTACGTTCACTTTAACGACCTATCTATATTAACATACTACACTCAATAGTGAAATTATTGGCTTAATTTAAAACTTTTAAACAAATTTAACATAATGATTTGTATATAAAAAAAGTGGAACTCCTTTTAAAGAGTCCCACTTTTAATTAAAACTGACCTCATATTATGAAGGGTCAACTTGTTTGATGGCTGGTTTCTCGAAAGTCATTTCCGTACCATGACCATTTACTGTAATGACAACTGTTGTTTCATCAACAGATTTAACAGTACCTTTAATACCGCCTATTGTAGTAACCTTTTGTCCTGATTCTACACGGCTAATCATTTCACGATGCTCTTTAGCACGTTTTTGTTGTGGTCTGATTAAAAAGAACCACATTAATACCAATAATAAAATTGGTAAAATCAATGATGTGAATTGGCCCATTGTTAAATTCTCCTTTTAAAAGTTCTTAGGGTTCTCTACATTTAATCCATACTGTTCAAAGAACGCATCTTTAAAGTCTAAAAGACGGTCTTCTCGAATGGCTTGTCTTATATCTTCCATTAATTTTAGCAGAAAATGTAAATTATGAATAGTAGTAAGACGGATACCAAAAGTTTCTTCCGCTTTGATTAAATGTCTAATATATGCTCTTGAATAATTACGACAAGTATAACAGTCACAATTATCATCTAATGGTCCAAGGTCATCTGCATATTTTGCATTTTTTATAACTACACGACCTTTTGAAGTCATACATGTACCATTTCGAGCGATTCTAGTAGGAAGCACGCAATCAAACATATCCATGCCTCTGATGCTACACTCTATTAATGCATCAGGTGAGCCTACCCCCATAAGATATCTAGGTTTATCTTTCGGCATAAATTGTTCGGTATGTTCAACCATGTCATACATAACTGGCTTCGGTTCTCCCACAGACAGACCTCCGATAGCATAACCAGGAAAATCAAGGTCAACAAGCTCTTTCGCACTTTGCTCACGTAAATCTTTGTATTCTCCACCTTGAATAATACCGAACAATGCTTGATCTTCGGGACGTTGATGCGCTTTTAAACATCTTTCTGCCCAGCGTGTGGTTCTTTCAATTGAGTTTTTAACATAATCGTATTCAGATGGCATGGGCGGACATTCATCAAACGCCATCATGATATCTGAACCTAAATCATTTTGTATTTGCATAGACTTTTCAGGGCTAAGGAAAAGTTTAGAACCATTAGTATGATGTCTAAATTCAACGCCCTCTTCAGTTATTTTACGCAAATTACTCAAACTGAAAACTTGAAATCCACCAGAGTCTGTTAAAATCGGACCATCCCAATTCATGAATTGATGTAGGCCCCCAGCATGCTTGATGATATCATTTCCAGGTTGTAGCCACAAATGATATGTGTTGCCCAAAATGATTTTTGCTTCAATATCTTTAAGTTCTTCAGGGCTCATCGTTTTAACTGTAGCTTTTGTTCCCACAGGCATAAACATCGGTGTCTCAAATGAACCATGTGGTGTATGTACAATACCTAATCTTGCCCCTGATTGTTTACATGTTTTAATATGCTCATAAGTTACCGCAGGCATACGTTAAACCTCACATTCTTCTTTAAATAATTAACATTGCATCTCCAAAACTGAAGAATCTGTACTCCATTTCTACCGCTTTATGATATGCATTTAAAATGTTTTCTCTAGTACTAAATGCTGAAACTAGCATTACTAATGTAGATTTAGGTAAATGAAAATTAGTAATTAATCCATCTATTGCTTTATATTCAAATCCAGGATAAATAAATATATCCGTCCAGCCACTTTTTTCAACAAATTGCTCGTGGTCTCTTCTAATAGTTTCTAAAGTACGTGTAGATGTTGTTCCCACCGAAATTATTCTTTTACCTTTGGCCTTTGTTTGATTAAGTAAATCAGCAGTTTCTTGAGTCATTTGATAATATTCGCTATGCATTTCGTGATCATCAATGTTATCAACGCTAACTGGTCTGAACGTGCCTAACCCTACATGCAATGTTATAAAAGCGATATTGACCCCTTTTTGCTTAATTTGATTTAATAAATCATCCGTAAAATGTAACCCTGCAGTTGGAGCTGCAGCAGAACCACTTTCTTTAGCGTATACAGTTTGATACCTATCTGGATCATCAAGACGTTCTTTAATGTATGGAGGTAAAGGCATCTCACCAAGCTCATCAAGGCGTTCTTGTAAAATACCATCATAGTGTAGACGCATAATACGTCCACCTTGTTCTAATTCTTTAATACATTCAGCAACAATTTTTCCGTCGCCAAATGATAAGCGATTACCCACCTTGATTCTTTTAGCAGGTTTTAGCAATACTTCCCAATCGTTTCCCTCAATTTGAGTAAGCATAAGCATTTCTACTTTAGCGCCAGTTTCCTCTTTTAAGCCAAATAGTCTTGCGGGCATCACTCGCGTATCATTTAAAACCAGTGTATCTCCAGGATTTAAATAATCAATGACATCTTTAAAATGGAGGTGAGTCATTTTACCAGTCTCTCTTTGAAGCACAAGCAAACGACTTTGGTCTCTATTTTTTAAAGGTGTTTGAGCTATTAAAGATTCTGGCAAATGATAGTCAAATTCTTCAATATTCAACTTACTCCCTCTTTTCATTCGTATTATTAAAATGCTCGTAAGCGAAAGGCGTCGCTTTTCGTCCACGTGGTGTTCGCTCTAAAAAGCCTTTTTGTATTAAAAATGGTTCATAAACATCTTCAATAGTAATGCGCTCTTCACCTATAGATACAGCAATTGTATCTAAACCAACAGGGCCACCATTATATTGATTGATAATACAGTTCATCATTTTATGATCTATATAATCTAAACCTTCTTTATCAACTTGAAGTAATTGTAATGCTCTTTTTGTTGTTTCAATATAAATTTGATCATCTTCATTGACTTGCTGAAAGTCTCTAACACGTTTCAATAAACGATTTGCTACTCTTGGTGTACCACGAGAACGTCGAGCTAATTCTAAAGCACTCTCTTCATCAATACCAGTACCAAGTACATCTGCAGTTCGAGTAATTATTTCTTTAAGATCATTTTCATTATAATACTCAAGTCTCAAGTGCACCCCAAATCTATCTCTTAACGGTCCTGTTAAACTACCTGCTCTGGTTGTAGCACCGACTAATGTAAATGGTGGTAAATCTATTCTAATACTACGTGCCTCGTCACCTTTACCAATAATAATATCTAAAAAGAAATCCTCCATTGCTGGATAGAGTACCTCTTCAACGACACTACTTAATCTATGAATTTCATCTATAAAGAGCACATCACCTGGCTGTAGTCCTGATAGAATTGCAGCTAAATCTCCAGGTCTTTCTAATGAAGGACCTGAGATTGTACGTATATTAACTTCCATTTCATTAGCTATAATATTTGAAAGTGTTGTTTTACCTAATCCTGGTGGCCCGAATAAAAGCACATGATCGAGAGGTTCTTCTCTTAAATTAGCAGCTTTAATAAACACTTCTAAATTACTTTTAATAGAGGTTTGACCAATATATTGTTTGAGTTTAGTAGGTCTCAATGATAATTCGAAATCCGAATCTTCATTATGAAATTGTTGATCGACCATTCTTTTATCCATATTCGTGCCTCCATAAGATACATACTCTATTTATTAAGAAACTAACGTTTGTAAGCCTAATTTTACAGCTTCGTCTACACTAGATACACTTTGCTTGTTTAACACTTTTTCAACCTTAGAAAGTTCACGTTTTGAGTATCCTAATGTTTCTAATGCTAACATAGCTTCTTTAACAACTTGACTTTGTTCATTATTATTAACATCGACTTGAAGCAATGATTCTGAATCTTCCTCAGTAATGGTGACTTTACCTTTTAAATCTAATACGATTTGTCTGGCCGTTTTTTTACCAATGCCAGGGAACTGAGTTAGATAAGCATCATTTTCATTTTCAATTGCTCTTTTCACTTCATTTGGAGAACTAGCTGCTAAAATAGCTAAAGCTGACTTGGGACCAATTCCCGTAACTTTAATTAAACTATGAAACATATCTTTCTCTTCTTCACTAATGAATCCATACAACAATTGTGCATCTTCTCTAACAATCAAAGAAGTGAAAATTTGTACATCTTGATTTAAATATTTTTGAAAACGATAAGAATTAGGTGTTTGAATTTCATAACCTATTCCTGAAGTTTCAACCACTACATGAGTTGGAAATAATTGCGTTAATGTCCCTTTTACATAAGCATACATGTTGGCCCTCCCTTTACATACTCATACTAATTAACTCAACTTTTGAAACATGCTCTATTTCTCTAAGTGTATTGACTACATCATCAATTGAGAGATAGGATGATTGAGCGTTAAGTGATAAAGTAATCGTAGCTTTATCTTCCATAGGTACACTTTGATGTATCGTTAATACAGATAATTGAAGTCTTGAAATTGTATTTAATACTTGTGCTAACATTCCTACGATATCATTAACATATAAAATGAGTGTAAACTCCCTATGATCTAGCATCTTTTCATCTACAGGAAATATAGTTTCCCTATATTTATAAAAGGCGCTACGGGATAAGTTGAACTGTTTAACTGCATCATAAATGGACAATTCAGGATTGTTTTTTAAAGCATCTTTAACTTTCAAAGTTTTAACAACAGATTCAGGTAATACATCTTCTCTAATTAAATAAAACTTTCTATAGTCTTTATTGTCCATAGTCTACACTCCTATTCGACAAATTCAAATTCTCCACCTAGAATTCTAACGATATCTCCATTACTACATCCTCTTTCTCTTAACGCATCATCAATACCCATTGAACGCATTTGTCTTGCGAATCGACGAACGGCAGGATCACTATTGAAATCAGTCATTTTGAACATTCTTTCAATTGCATTACCACTTACTACATAAGCACCATCGTCGTCTCTTGTAATTGTAAATGCATCTTGGGAAGGCGTGTGTTTATATAAAACACGATTGACGCCTATATTTTCATCTTCTTCAACTGAGAAGTCAACATCTTTAACTTCTTCTAGTTTATCAGCAATGAGATACAACAATTGATCTATGTTATCTCGTGTGATAGTTGATACCGGAACAATTGTAATATCTTCGCCAACTTCTTCTTTAAAAAGTTCTAAATTATCTTTAGCGTCAGGAATGTCCATTTTATTAGCCACTACAATCTGTGGGCGATCTTCAAGTCGTTGCTTATAATTAACAAGTTCTTGATTGATGATTTTATAGTCTTCAATAGGATCTCTTCCTTCAGAACCACTCATATCTATCATGTGAACAATCACTTTAGTTCGTTCTACATGTCTTAAAAATTGATGACCTAGACCAACGCCATCTGAAGCACCTTCTATAAGACCAGGTAAATCAGCCATAACAAAACTTCTACTGTCTGGCGTAGAAACTACACCTAAGTTTGGCTTAATCGTAGTAAAATGATAAGCTCCAATTTTAGGTTTTGCTTTTGAAACAATAGATAGTAACGTAGATTTACCAACACTAGGGAAACCAACTAAACCGACATCCGCTAATAATTTAAGTTCTAAGGTTACATCTAGTTCCTCACCGGGCTCACCATTTTCGCTGAAATCAGGTGCTGGATTACGTGGAGTAGCAAAACGTGAGTTACCACGACCACCACGGCCCCCTCGTGCAACGATAGCTCTTTGACCGTCTTCAACTAAGTCGGCTAAAACCTCTTCAGTTTCTACACTTTTAATAATTGTACCTGGGGGTACTTTTAATACTAAATCTTCAGCATTTTTACCATGCATATTGCTACTTTGCCCATTTTCACCTTGTTTAGCTTTAAAGTGTCTTTGATATCTAAAGTCTAAAAGTGTTCTTAAACCTTCATCTACTTCAAATACAACTGAGGCACCTTTACCACCGTCACCTCCAGCTGGTCCACCAAAAGGTACATATTTTTCTCTTCGATAAGCAGTGATTCCGTTACCTCCATCACCTGCTTTGAGAGATATTTTGACTTGATCGACAAACATATATCTCACCTCTTTTACTCTGAATTTTTCATCCTTATAATTATATCATTATCCCTATTTATAGAAAAATTTTTAATGTGTATATCAATTTAAATAAAAATAAAACACCAGAAGCATTCACTTCTGGTGTTAACTAGACAAAATTATTCAGCAACTGCGTATACAGAAACTTGTTTTTTGTCGCGACCTTTGCGTTCAAATTTAACAACGCCGTCGATTTTAGCGAATAATGTATCATCGCCACCACGACCTACATTTTCACCAGGGTAAATTTTAGTACCACGTTGGCGATATAAAATTGAACCACCTGTTACGAATTGACCGTCAGCACGTTTAGCACCTAAGCGTTTTGATTCAGAGTCACGTCCGTTTTTTGTAGAACTTACCCCTTTTTTAGATGCGAAGAATTGTAAGTTTAATTTTAACATCGGGATACACCTCACTTATAATTTAATCTGATATTCTCATTATATTCTTCTTCAATTGTTTGTAAAGAAACTAACATCGCTTGAAGAATTAATTGTGCTTCTTTGTTATTAGTATCAACACTTCTTATATGAAAATGACCACCATCATCATCGTAATCGATGTCAGGCTTTTCTGATGTCAATCCCATAATTGCGTTCACACTACCAAATAAAACTGCTGAGGCACCAGCACAGACAATGTCATGACCATATTCACCATGATTCGCATGACCATCCATGATCACATCTGTGACTTTGCCTTCATCATCAACTGTAATATCAACAGTAATCATAAAATTATGCGTTAATTTTATCGATAGTTAATTTAGTAAATGGTTGACGATGGCCTTTTTTACGTTTTGAGTCTTTACGACGTCTGTAAGTGAATACAGTGATTTTTTTGCCGCGTCCTTGTTTGTTAACAGTAGCAGTAACTGAGGCACCTTCAACAGTTGGCGCACCAACTTTGACTGAATCTCCACCTACAAATAATACTTTATCAAAAGTGAATGAGTCACCTTCATTTACGTCTAATTTTTCAACGAAGATTTCTTGACCTTCTTCTACTTTGATTTGTTTTCCACCTGTTTCAATAATAGCAAACATACTTTGCACCTCCTATATAATAAGTCACGCCATATACAGGTGACACCTTCATGAGCTATACAATGAAGCTAGCTTGAATAGACAAACAAGATAATATATTTGCCTTCGTACTTAAACCTGTATTTGAGCGGTTGTATGTAGCCTGAAACTACTCAACTACTGCATCTTACCATCACTAAGCTTTACTGTCAATTGCGTTTTGCATTTTTCGCGTAAATTTTATGATGATAGGATATAAAATTAATAATAAGATAAAATTAATTATAAACGTTGGGATTAATCTGAATAAAATAAAATCAATAAAATCAAATTGAATAAAACCAATTACTGCATATATGGCTGCTACATAAATTTCAAGTATCACTGTACTTAACAACACGATGCTAAATAGCATTGTATGGTCTCGATAAAACACTTTAAAGAATTTATCTACAATCACAACTAATATAATGTAACCAAACATATATAAACCGTATATACTTCCAAAATATAAATCTGTAACTATCCCGAAAAAGATAGCAAGCACAATTGATACACCAAAACCTCTATATACAGTCATTATCAATATGTACATTAAAGTTAAATGAGGAACAAAGATAATGTCGATTTTACCGAAATGCAATGGAATAACTAATCCTATAGCCGTATCTATATAAAATAAAAGTACTCCAATTAGTAAATAATAAAGCGTTCGCATTAGTTATCCCTGCTTTCATCATCGGGAATCGTGCTCACATCACGTTTTGCAACATATACATGATTTAAGTCAGCTAAATCAGCACCAGTCTTAACTCTTACCTCTTTGGCAAGTCCGTATTGATCATTTTCAACATCTGTAACTTCACCTATGTAAAGATCACTTGGTAACTGGTCAGCTAAGCCACTGGTTACTACCTTATCTCCTTTTTTCACACTATCTTTGTTGTTAATATCACTAATCACTAATTCTTCGTTTTTAGCATCATAATGATCAATCAAACCAAAAACATTTTTAGAACCGTGTTGTACGTTAACTGAAAGTTTACCTGCTCTCGTATGAGTGGAAATCAAATCGACTTGAGCAGAAAATTGATTTACCTTTGTGACTCTACCAACTAAACCTTCAGAAGTCATAACCGCCATATTATTTTTAATGCCAGATTTAGAACCCTTGTCTATTACAATTGTATTCATCCACTGATCTGGGTTTCTAGCAATCACTGTTGTTGAAATAGGCTCATATTTTGATAAATCTTTAACGTCTAATTCTTTTTTAAACTTTTTATTTTCAGTTTCTAACTTTTGATTCTTTGCCTCAAGTTGTTTAATTTTATTTTTATCTTCTTTCGATCCACCATTATTGAAAATATTTCCAATAGCTCCAGTTACAAAATGAATAGGATAACTCACAACTCTTTGTCCTAAAGAAACTGAGTCTCCTACATATTGTTCAGGAGGTGATTGGTTTTGGGAACGAATGGATAAACCAATTAACGCTATAAAAACGATAATTGCACATAAAACAACAATGAGCTTGTTATTTTTGAAAAAATTAAGCACCCAGAACACCTCTATAAGACTAAATTTATTATCCTTTTATATTTTATATTACTCACTACATGAAATAAAGCACTAACTAATCTAAAAGGTAAATTTTATAATAAGTAATGTTAAACTTTTTAAAAACATTATGCCTAAATACATAAAAAAACTACTAACCTTATCGTTAGTAGTTTAATAAAATATGACTTTAAATTTATTTAGTTTCATCTTCGCTATCATTTTTATCTTTCTTTTCGTCTTCGCTATATAGTGTTTCTTCTTTTCTCCAACGAGCAAAAAGATTTTGTGCTTTTGCTTGTTCGTTAGCTTGTTTTTCTTTTGATTGTTCAGCCATTAGAAATCACACCAACCTTTAATGTATTTATCTATATATAAAGGTTAACTTATTTAAAAATACATTTCAAATTCATAGTTTACAGTTTTTACTTAAAAGCTTCTGATGGTTTTAACTCTATATGTTGTCCTAATTTATTTAGATCCTGTTGCATTTCAAACTCTGTGTTATATACTCTTATAGAATCTGAACCAAATTTATATATTATGAATTCGTCCCCTCTTTGGCCTGCTAAGTATTTATTATTATAGCCCATTCTACCTATACCAGATACTGACATAAATTCTTTCTTATCAATCATATTAAATACATTTTTAATTTGACTAGAAGGGACATTATTGATGATGTCGTTTTCTTTTAATGAATAACTTTTGCCGTTTTTTGGCTGAGCAGGTAGTCTGTTATTTGCCGGAGTATCATGCATATTTTGTTGAATATAATTAGTACTTTCATGTAAAGGATTCCATTCTTGATCTCTAAGGAAAGGGGCATACTTCAATGCTATATAAATAATAGCAATAATAGCTAGCACAGCAATAATATTCTTAACTATACTAAATATAAATCTCATATTCGCCCTCCTTATCATATTTAATTAAGTATATGTTAAATGTTTTTAGTTTACATCAGACTATAGGTGTAGAAATATTATATCTGTAGACGGATGCTAACATTCATTAAATGAATTATAATAAGCAATATAACATGCATACGTGATGAGGAGGGACAGCGTTTGATAAGTATCTTAACTATTATTTTGATAGTATTATTAGTCGTACTTCTCTTTAGAGTTGGTCTATCTATACTACGTTTCTTAATATCTGCAGGGATTGTTTTACTATGTATTTATTTGGCGTATCAAGGAGTAATTTGGCTATTAGATAACTATCAAAACTTGATATCTTATGTTAATTAATTTAAGAGTTAGCTATACATTGTGAGTGAAATTTTCAAAACCTCTTCAATGTTTTTTAGCTAACTTTTTATTATTTTTTAATTAATTTAGTTAACCAATTTATTAATATATAACTCCCCACTAGAAGTAATCCCCACAATACACCTGTTATTATAGCTCCAATGATTATAAAAATTAATTCATTCAATTGCTTTGTTACTATACTACCTAACAAAGATGCTGTAACTATACCTATAATCGATAAAATAATCGTTATGAAACCACGTCTAATAGTCATTATATTATCTAGGATATTAAGCCTTATTACGTAAATCACTGGCATGATTATACCTAAAATTAGAAATAAACTCATATAAAATATCTCCTTATTTTTTAATAAGAAAATTATACACTATGTGACTGATATAAACTAATTGATTTCAATGCTCCTCAAAATAGCCTGCTTCAACCAAACTTGTAAATTGATTATCTCCAATGATGATGTGATCAAGTACATCAATTCCTAAAATAGCACCACACTCTTTTAAACGTAAAGTCGTAGTAATGTCTTCTCTAGAGGGTGTTACATCACCTGAAGGATGGTTGTGAACAATAATGATAGCATTAGAGGATTCTCTAATTGCAATATTAAATACCTCACGTGGATGAATAATCGAACTATTAAGTGTTCCTTTAAAGATCCAAGATTGTTTTATAACGATATTTTTTGAATTAAGTAATAATACTACAAAATGTTCCTGATCTAAATCTTTCATAGAAGACATCATCAAATCAGCCACGTCACTCGGATGAGTAATTTTAACTTTATCTATCGTGCTTGATGCATTTAGCCTTTCTCCTAACTCAAAAGCTGCTTGCAATATAATTGCTTTATACAATCCAATTCCTTTTACTTTTAGTAAATCATTGATAGATAATTTTTTTAAATCTCTAATAGAATGATGACTTTTTATAAGTTCATTAGCAATATCTATGCTAGAGAAGCCTTTTCTACCAGTATTAATAAGTATTGCCAGCAATTCCACATTTGATAAGCTTTTTGCACCGTAATTCATAAGACGCTCTCTAGGTTTCTCGGAAATTGCCATTTCATTTATTTTCAATAATATGTTCCTCCTAATACAATATTTAAATCATTATAGAAAAGCGAAGTGAAAATGAAAGAGAGGAAGACAAAAGGAATTAATGGAATATATTTTAAATCTTTATTAATCAAAAGTTTTATAAAAATGGATATAAAACCGCCAAAAATAAAAGTAAACATACATAAATAAATAAGAAAATTTAAAGGTAAGAATAAAGACAGCATGTTAAAAATTACGATATCTCCGTAACCTATATATTTGCGTAGAATTAGATATAGCAATTGCGAAATTAAAAAAGTAATTATAAAAGTATGAAGATATAAATGTGAACAAAAGGAGGCTACTATAACATAGATTAAGGACAATCTTATGTCGATCGATAGATTGTTAATATCGTATATAGAGAAACTGAGTAAAAAAAGAAAAGTTAATAAGAAATGAGAGAAATTGATATTACCATGTGAAAAGTAATACAAAAATATTGGTATAAGCGCTAAAACTTCCCCTATCAAATAATATATTTGTAATTTCTTGTGACAACAGCGAGCGCGCCCTTTGAGTAATATGTAGCTCATAATCGGTAATAAGTCATAAGGCTTAACATTTTGATTACAATGATCACAAACGGATCTTGAAAGGAAATAATTAAATTTTAATGTACTCTTGTGACTAAATTGGTATAAAAAACTAAATATCACACTACATGAATAAGCCAGTAAAGCCATGTATCATCCTCCTTTAAAATAATTATAAGTAATTTCTTTTGAATGTAAATAGTTGCATAATTAGAGGAATTTTATCATTGGAGTACTTATTTATTGGCTATGTTTAATTTCCATATTTTAATGGCTTTCATATAAAAAAGAGTAAAACAAGTTAGTATAACTACTCATTTTACTCTTTCTTAATTTAGTTAAATTTAATTTTTGCTTTTATTTCGCTTATAAAATACAAACTACCCGTGATGATTAAACCTTCACCAGTGTAATTTTCAATAAACTGTACATAATCTTCTACAAGTTCTACATTATCTAAATTAGTTTCATCAGCAATTTCTTCTTTAGTTAAAGCTTTAGGAAAATCGAAATCCGCTAAATAAAACTGCGAGGCAATTTCACTTAAATTATGAATCATCGAATTAATTGGTTTGCCTTTAATTGCTGAGAAGAGTACATCAATTTTATCTCTACCATAGTAATGTTTAATAGTATCGATTAAAGCTTCTACACTTTCATTATTATGTGCACCATCGATAACCATAAGCGGCTGTTCTTTCACTTGTTCAATACGTCCAGTCCAATTTACAGATTCAATACCATCAATCATCTTATTAAAATCTAAATCAATAATATCCGCTTCATTAAGTTCAATAAGCGCCGTAATTGCTAAGGAAGCATTTTCTTTCTGATGTTCACCCATCATATTTAAAATGATAGTTTCTAGTTCATAATCTTTATATCGGTAAGTAAACTCATCATCTTGTGAAATGATTGTTACTTCTCTATCTAACTCAATTGGTTTAGCGTTTTGTTCTAAAGCATAGTCTCTCACATACTTAAGAGCTTCATCGTTTTTCACAGCATAGATAACTGGTGTATATGGTTTAATTATTGCTGATTTGTCTTTTGCTATATCTAGATAAGTTGACCCAAGAATATCAGTATGATCCAATCCAATACTAGTTAAAATTGATAAAATTGGTTTAAATACATTTGTTGAATCGTGTTTAATTCCTAAACCAGCTTCTATGATAACGAAATCAACTGGATGGATTTCACCGAAGTAAAGGAACATCATAGTAGTAATAATTTCGAACTCTGTTGCTCCACCAAGTTCTGTTTCATTTTCTAAAGCTTCACTAACTGGCTTAACACGCTCAACTAAATCTACAATTTCATCATTAGTAATTGGTGTGCCATTTAAACTAATGCGTTCATTAAAACTTTCTATAAACGGAGATGTAAAGGTTCCGACATCATAACCATTTTCAACCAAAGCAGTTCTTAGATATGCTACCGTAGACCCTTTACCATTGGTGCCGCCAACATGTATACCTCTAATTTTATCTTGAGGATTATTAAATTGTTCTAACATCCATTCCATACGTTTGACACCTGGTTTAATACCAAATTTCGATCTTTCATGTATCCAATACAAGCTGTCTAGGTAATTCATGATCATACTCCTATGCTTTTAATTGTTCGATTCGTGATTTAACACCATTATACTTCTCTTGATAATGTTGTTGTTTTTCTTTTTCTTCATTAATTATTTTCTCAGGTGCTTTATTTACAAAGTTTTCGTTTGATAATTTTTTGTCTACTCTATCTAATTCACTTTTAAGTTTATCTAGTTCTTTTTCTAAGCGAGCGATTTCTTTATCCATATCAATAAGTCCTTCAAGCGGTAACACAACTTTACCCGCTACAACTACTGATGTCATAGCTTTTTCAGGAATTTCAACTTCTGTATCAATAGTGAGTTCGCTTGGGTTACAGAATTTGTTTAAATAACTCGCATTATCTTTCAATGTTTGCTTAACGTTATCATCTTTAGTTTGAATTAAAATTGGTATTGATTTAGAAAGTGGCGTATTCACTTCAACTCTTGATTGACGAACAGATTTAATGATTTCAACAAGTTGCTGCATTGTTTGCTTACTTTCGTCAAACATATATTCAGAGTTAACAGTTGGCCAATCTGCGTTAACTATAGTTTCACCTTCATGAGGTAAACTTTGCCAGATTGTTTCTGTAACAAAAGGCATAAATGGATGTAACATCTTCATAATTTTATCAAGAACATAGCTTAACACTGAACGTGTAGTTTGTTTTTGAGCTTCATCATCACCATTCATTGGTATCTTACTCATTTCGATATACCAATCACAGAATTCGTCCCAAATAAAGTTATAAAGCGCACGCCCTACTTCACCAAACTCATATTTGTCACTTAAATCTGTTACGGTTTTAATTGTTTCATTTAGGCGAGTTAAAATCCATTTATCAGCCAGCGATAAGTTTCCAGATAAATTGATATCTTCTACTTTAAACTCTTCACCAATATTCATTAAACTAAAGCGCGCAGCGTTCCAAATTTTGTTTATAAAATTCCATGCAGATTCAACTTTTTCAGTCGAATAGCGTAAGTCATGACCTGGTGATGAACCAGTAGCTAAGAAGTATCTCAAGCTATCTGCACCATATTCATCAATTACATCCATTGGGTCTACACCATTACCTAATGACTTACTCATTTTACGTCCATCTTCAGCTCTTACTAAACCGTGTAGTAAAACATCATTAAATGGTCTTCTATCTGTGAATTCTAATCCTTGGAATATCATTCTTGCTACCCAGAAGAAAATAATGTCATAACCTGTAACTAAAGCATTCGTTGGATAATAACGTTTAAAGTCTTCAGATTCAGTATCTGGCCAACCTAAAGTAGAAAATGGCCATAAAGCACTTGAGAACCAAGTATCTAATACATCTGCATCTTGCTCCCAATTGTCAATGTCATTTGGTGCTTCTTCCCCTACGTAGATTTCACCAGTTTCTTTATGATACCAAGCAGGAATCTGATGTCCCCACCATAATTGACGAGAAATAGTCCAATCTCTTATTTCTTCCATCCAACGATTAAATGTGTTTTCGAAACGACCTGGGAAGAAATCAATTCTGTCGTCTGTTTTTTGGTTATCTAGTGCTCTTTGAGCTAAAGGTTTCATTTTAACAAACCATTGTGTTGATAAATACGGTTCGACGATTGCACCTGTTCTTTCTGAGTGACCTACAGAATGCGTATGCTCTTCGATTTTAATAACTAAATCTTGATCTTTTAAATCTTGAACAAGTTGTTTACGACATTCGAAACGATCCATACCTTCATATTTACCAGATCTCTCATTCATTTTACCGTATTCATCCATTACGATGATATTTTCTAAATCATGTCTTTGCCCAATTTCAAAGTCGTTTGGATCATGCGCAGGTGTGACTTTCATTGCACCTGAACCAAATTCTATATCAACATATTCATCAGCTAAGATAGGCAATTCTCTACCAACAATTGGTAAAATTACTTTTTTACCAATAACATCTTTATAACGTTCATCGTTAGGGTTAACAACAATCGCTGTATCACCTAACATTGTCTCGGGACGGGTAGTCGCAATTTCAATATAACCTTCACCGTCTGCGTAAGGATATTTAAAGTGATAAAATGCACCTTGCACATCTTCATGAATAACTTCAATGTCAGATAAAGCCGTTCTAGCTTGAGGATCCCAGTTAATAATTCTTTCGCCTCTATAAATTATATCCTTGTTATATAAATCAACAAATACTTTTCTAACAGCTTTACTTAGACCTTCATCAAGAGTGAAACGCTCTCTACTATAATCCAATCCTAAGCCTAGTTTAGCCCATTGTTGTCTAATAAATGAAGCGTATTCCTCTTTCCAATCCCATGCTTGTTCTAGAAATTTTTCTCGACCTAATTCGTGTCTTGAAATACCTTGTTCATTTAATTTTGCTTCTACTTTCGCTTGTGTAGCTATCCCAGCATGATCCATACCTGGAAGATACAAAGTATCATATCCTTGCATTCTCTTCATACGAGTAATTATATCTTGTAACGTTGTGTCCCACGCATGTCCTAAATGTAATTTTCCCGTCACATTTGGCGGCGGAATAACAATAGTATATGTATCTTTCGATTTATCTTCTGATGGTTTAAAATAACCATTTTTTACCCATTCTTCATAACGACCAGCTTCTACTTCTCTTGGGTCGTATTTCGGTTTCATTTCCATGTAAAAACCTCCTAATAAAATAAAAAAACATCCACCCTAAAAATAGGACGGATGTTCCGTGGTACCACCTATATTCAAGAAAAATAAAGTCTTTTAACTTAAACATACTTTATTCTTCGAGCACTTAAGTATAAGATTAACGCTCTCACACGCTTTCACCTACTGAATATTTGTTCAGTGAAAGTTTCATTTTGGGCTACCTTCAATTAAAATCATCTACATATTCACACCAAACATATGCTCTCTTTGAAATGATTAGAATTTACTCTTCCCTATCATTATATTCATTTACTTATTTATAGTATAATGGATACATCAATAAGTCAATGTATTGGAGGTAAAATTTATGAATGAGTGCGCCTTTGGTACTAAAGATGAAACATATTTAGAATATCATGATTATTTTTGGGGTCAACCTTTATATGATAGTAAAGAACTTTTTAAGTTAATCGCCTTAGAATCCCAACATGCCGGTTTATCATGGCTTACCATCTTAAAGAAAAAAGAATCCTATGAAGAAGCATTCTATAATTTCGAACCAAAAAAGGTTGCCAAAATGTCTGATAAAGATATTGATCGCCTTATGGAATTTCCTAATATAGTTCATAATAGAAAAAAGTTAGAAGCTATTGTTAGCCAAGCACGAGGTTACTTACAAATTGAAAAAGATTATAAAAGTTTTAGTGATTTTCTTTGGTCATATGTTAATCATCAACCTATTAATATGGGTTATAAAAAACCCAGAGATCGTAAAACAGTAGATGATAGAGCTACACAACTTTCTAAAGATTTAAAAAAATATGGTTTTAAATTTTTAGGTCCTGTCACTGTATTTTCATTTCTTGAGGCTGCAGGATTATACGATTCACATCTTGAAGGATGCCCTGTTAAACCGAGCCATTCTTAGATAGAAATAAACGCATTTCCTATCAACTTAGGAAATGCGTTTTATTATTTATTTAACGAGATTTCGCTCTAAATTTTAAGAAGTAATTAATCACAGGTGCAACTAAGAAAAGAATGAAGAAAATTCTAAAGATGTGATAGCTTGAAATCATTGCTACATCAGCACCAGTAGCTATAGCTACTAAAACTATTTGACTCATACCTCCTGGGGCTGCACCTAAGAATAATTCATTAATTGAATTATGCGTGAAAAGATGTATGATAACCACCATTATAAAAGCCGAAATAATTAACATTATATTCTGAAAAGCTATTGCTACTGCGATACGACCTTTTAAATCATTAAGTAGATGAGCAATTTGAAGGCCTATACGTATCATATAAATCACTTGCGCAGATGCGAGTAACCAATTATCTAAAGTGAAATTTAAATTTGTAGTCATATTCCAAACAATTAAGACAAATATAGGAGCTAACAATTGTTTAGTAGGAAAGTTAATTTTCGCCATCAAGAAATAAACTATTGCTACAGCTAAAAATATTATGATTATTTGCCAAAAATCAAGAGCCTGTGTCAATGCTGGAGCTTTGCTTACATGTTCCCCAGTGGTATTATGGGAATCTTGGAAAAAATATGAAATCAACGGAACTAATATAACCACAAATATTATACGAGATGTTTGAGTTAAACTTACAACTAAAATATTAGCTTTCTTATCTTCCTCAGCCATAATTAACATTTGGCTTAATGCACCTGGAATTACACTTAAAATAGCTGTTTCCGAATTAACTTGAGCTATTTTCTTAAAGAAATAAGCTATTAATAATGCTAAGACTAATAAAAGTACAGTTACTATGATGATTGTTAACCAATCATTTTTTATATCACCGATCACTGTTTTCGTAAAAGTAGAACCAATTTGTACGCCAAGAAATATTAAACCAATTTGACTTAACCAAAAAGGCCATTTGATCTCCAATTTAAATGCTTTCACACAAATAACCGCTGCAATAATTGGTCCAAACATGAAAGGCAACAGTATGTGAGAAATCTTTAATATTAAACTTATTATTATAGCTAATGCTAAGACAATAAAGTTATTTCTCTGTATATTATTCATCTTATCTCACTACTTTCATAAAAGAACATTAACAAAACTTAGACTGGGATAATAGCTATCACCCCAGTCATTTATCTTTTTTATTTAGTTCAATTTATCATACAATACGGCCTAGTGCGTTATCAAATGCTTGAATTGTTTTTTCAATATCCTCTTTAGTATGAGCCATTGAAAGGAAAGTACCCTCGAATTGAGATGGCGGTAAGAATACACCTTCTTTTGCCATTTCTCTATACATATTACTAAATAGTTCTAAATCACTTTTATTTGCTTCATCAAAATTAGTAACAGGGCCCTCATTTAGGAAGTATCCTATCATTGAGCCTGCTCTATTTACAGTAATAGGTACATTATGTTTAGCGAACACATCTTTTAGACCTTTTTCAAGAATGTCCCCTAATTCATTAAAATATTCATAAGACTCAGGAGTTAGCTGACTTAATGTTTCATACCCACTCGTCATTGCTAAAGGATTTCCTGATAGAGTTCCAGCTTGATAAATATTTCCTACTGGAGCTATTTGATCCATAATTTCTTTTTTACCACCAAATGCACCAACTGGTAATCCGCCACCAATAACTTTTCCTAAACAAGTTAAGTCTGGAGTAACACCAAAGTAACCTTGAGCACAATTATATCCTACGCGGAAACCAGTCATTACTTCATCAAAAATAAGTAAAGAACCATATTCATTTGTAATGTCACGTAAACCTTGTAAGAATCCTTCTAAAGGCGGAACTACACCCATATTACCTGCTACTGGTTCAACAATTACACCAGCGATATCGTCACCATATTTTTCAAAAGCTAATTTTAATGATTCTAAATCATTATAAGGAACTGTTATTGTGTTTTTAGCAATTCCCTCTGGTACACCAGGAGAGTCCGGTAATCCTAATGTAGCTACGCCAGAACCAGCTTTAATTAATAAAGAATCACTATGACCATGATAGCAACCTTCAAACTTAATTATTTTACTACGACCTGTATACCCTCTAGCTAAACGTAGAGTATCAAGTGTAGCTTCAGTACCTGAAGACACCATTCTTACTTTTTCTATTGATGGCACTCTGTCAATCACGAGTTCTGCTAGTTTATTTTCTTGTAACGTTGAAGCACCAAAGCTTGTACCGTTATCAACTGCTTCATGAAGCTTTTCTATCACACGTTTATTTTTATGTCCTAAAATTAGTGGTCCCCAACTTAGTACATAATCAATGTATTCATTGCCATCTATATCATATATTTTAGAACCGTCTGCATGATCCATAAAAATAGCAGGTGTATCTACCGATTTAAATGCTCTGACAGGGCTATTAACACCTCCAGGCATTAAATTTTCAGCTGTTTCCATAGCTTTTATAGATTTTTCATAACCCATAAATAAAATCCTCCTTAGTAGTGATTCATTACTTATCTAAATAGCGACAAATATCCTTAGCAAAGTAAGTGATGATTAAATCCGCACCAGCACGTTTCATAGAAATCATTTGTTCCATCACAATTTTTTCTTCATCAATCCAACCATTGAGGGCCGCAGCTTTAGTCATGCTATATTCACCACTGACATTGTATGCAACAACAGGAACATTAGTATTATTTTTTACGTCTCTAACAATATCTAAGTAACTTAAAGCTGGCTTAACAATCATCATATCGCAACCTTCTTTAAGATCGCTTTCTAATTCTCTCAATGCTTCTAAACGATTTGCTGGATCCATTTGATAAGTTTTTCTGTCACCGAAAGATGGAGCTGAATCTGCTGCATCACGGAACGGACCGAAGAAACTAGACGCATATTTAATACCATAACTCATAATTGGAATATTTTCGTACCCAGCTTGATCTAAGCCTTTCCTAATTTCTGCAACGAAACCATCCATCATATTACTTGGAGCGATAATATCTGCGCCTGCTTCTACTTGTGATATAGCAGTTTTAACTAATAAAGGTAATGACTTATCATTGTCAACATCATGAGTATGATCATCAATAACGCCACAATGGCCGTGATCTGTATATTCACATAGACAAGTATCCGCAACAATTAACAAGTCATCATACATTTTTTTAGCAATACGCGTTGCTTCTTGTACAACACCGTTATGATCGTATGCACCTGAACCTACATCGTCTTTGTTATTAGGCACTCCAAAGAACATTATTGCTCTAATGCCTAAATCATAAGCATCTTTAATTTCTTCATGTAATAGATTTAAACTAATTTGATATACACCAGGTAGTGAATGAATTTCAGATTTAATGTCATCTTGTTCGACTACGAAAATAGGATAAATTAAATCCTCTTTTCTCACGTGTGTCTCTCTCACTAAATCTCGCATTGTATGAGAAGAACGTAGTCTTCTATGTCTATCAAATTTCATTATTCTCCCTACTTTCTAAAATTTTGGCTATTATTGATTCCGAAGTTTGTGAATCAGCAACTTGCACATTTTGATTATAATTTTTAAGAACTGTAGCTGTTTGCTTACCTATCGCATAGTAATGGTGAAACTCTGGAGTATCTCCGTTTTCAAAATAATAACGAACTGCAGATGAGCTTGAGAAAGTTATAGCATCTAATTCATTATTTTTTACAAGTTGTTTAACCTCATTAATATTTTGATGGTGAGGTATAGGTTTATATAAATCAATCTTAATCACAACATTATTAATATTCAATTGATGTGCTAATTTTGGTCGTGCAAGCTGACTAGAAGGAAGTAAGATTCGCTGATTCATAGAATTAAACTCTTTAAGAAATCCTTCTTGAGAAAAATCACTTGGAATAAAATCAACATTTATATTTAAATCCTCACAGTATTGAGCCGTTTTCTCGCCGATAACTGCTACCTTCTTAACTTTAACGCTTTTTAAATACTCATAAAAGTATTTGACTGCATTTTTAGAAGAAAAAATAAGCCAGTCATAGTCATGATTAAGCAAATGCTCATTAAACGAAAGTTCTTGTATTTGAATCAATGGTTTATGAATAATATTGACTAAATTACTTTGAACTTTACTTGTTTGGGTCATAACTATAACTGGTTTCATCATTGAGTTCCACCTTTAAGACATGGTAATCTTTTTAATTATTTTCCTCATTTAACTTTCTAATAATTTCATAAGCGCCTTGTTCTTTCAATACGCGACTAACTTCTTGACCTAATTCAACAGGATCTAAACCTTTGGCAGTATGTTCATAACGTTCTTTTCCATCTGGTGTCATAATTAATCCTGTGAACTCGATTTGCTTATCACCATCTATAGTGGCGTACCCACCGATGGGTACTTGGCAACTGCCATCCATCTCCGACAAGAAGGTACGTTCAGCAGTAACACATTGTGCGACATCTTGATTATGCACTTTTTTAAGCAACTCTAAAAGTTCTTTATCATCGCTTCTACATTCTATACCTAGTGCTCCTTGTCCAATAGCTGGTAGAAGGACATCTTTATCTAAATAAGTTGTAACTATGTCGTCTGACCAACCCATACGTTTTAGACCTGCTGCAGCGAGTATAATTGCATCATAATCTTCTGTTTCTAATTTTTTTAAACGCGTATCTATATTACCGCGGATCCATTTAATTTCCAAATGAGGATATTTAGATAAAATCTGTGCACCTCGACGAAGTGAACTTGTACCGACTATACTACCCTCTGTTAACTCACTTAGTGGGGTGTGATTTTTCGAAATATAAGCATCGAATGGAACTTCACGATCTGGAATACATCCTAATGTAAGACCTTCGGGAATAATACTTGGCACATCTTTCAGAGAATGAATAGCCATATCGCTTTCTTTATTAAATAATTCATTTTGAATTTCTTTAACAAATAGACCTTTACCTCCAACTTTGGATAGTTGTTTATCTACAATTTGGTCCCCTTTTGTAACAATTTCTTTGATTTCGATGTCTAAATCAGGATCGATTTTTTTTAATTTATCTATAAATTGTTGACTTTGAGTCAAAGCTAGTTTACTTCTACGTGATCCAACAACGAGTTTACGCATATGTTGAATGCCTCCTAGGTACTAAAATCTATTAAATACTCGAAATAGTAAAAATTAAGCAACTTTTTAATTAAAGTGCGTTGTAAAGAATAAATTAATCATACTAAGACAGAATAGAATGATATTAAAATAAATTAAATTTCTTTGTGCAATCCATTTTCTAATACGTAACAGGATGTAAACACCATATAATAAAGTAATAATTGAAGAAAAGATAACTTTTGGATCTATAAAAATACGATTACCGATGGCAAAAACGCCCCATTGAGCACCTAAAATAATACTCAAAATAAGAACGATAAAGCCTATTAGTGTGGAGTAAAATATAATCGACTCTAAAGTAGCGACGCTACCAATTCTAAAGTAATTTTGATCAAAAATTTTCTCTTTTAAGTTTCTATATTGAATAATGTATAGCAAAGCATTCACAAATGCTACTGCAAAGAAGGCGTAACTTAACACAGCTAAACCTATATGAACAAGTAAAAGTTCATTAATCACAGCTACTTGTTGTACCTGTGTTTGATAGTGTTCAGGCTGAAACGTGTTCATCGCCATAAGTGCTAATCCTACTAAATTCAAGAAGAAAACGGAGAAATTAAGAACTTTAATTAAATTCAATATTAAAGAAAGTGAAATAATAATCCACGTAAGTGTGAAAAAGACATCAAATATCGAATTTAAAGGCACTTTTTGAGTTTGAATGATAAAAACAGATAAAGAGATTGTTTGTAATACCCAAACAATCCCTAATGAATAAACGCCTAAAGTCCTAACTTTATAACTTTTACTAATAAAATCTATAAAATAGAACACTATACTTAGAATATATATAATTAATATAATTTCATGAAATCGAATAAACAGGGTTTCTTGCATATTATCACCATATTAATATGCTTATTCAAAACTAAAAATTCGACGAGCAGAGATCTCCTGTGCTTTACTCTCTTTTTCTAGCTTAGCCTTTTCTCTAGGATCTTCGGCTTCAATGTCAAAAATGTTTTGAAATAGCTCTAATTTTTCAGTACTTTTCTTATCACTACTTAATTCTTTAGCCTGTTTGATTGGATCTTTCAACATTTGATTAATAATACTTTTTGTATGCTTAGAAATTACTTTTCTTTCTCTTTCTGAAAGATGAGGTAATTTACGGTCAATACTATCCATCGTTTCTGATTGTATATCCATAGCTTTATCACGTAATGCTCGAATGACAGGTACGACACCTAACATATTAACCCATTCATTGTGTGAGTCAATTTCAGCTGGAATTTGTTGTGCAATCGTTTCAGCTGCAAGTTGACGTTCTCTTAAATTAGCGTCAACTAAACCTTTTAAATCATCAACGTCATAGTTAAAAATATTAGTGATTGCATCGATACCTGGTTCAATATCACGAGGTACCGCTATATCAATCATAACCAATGAATCAACTTTTCTACGATCAGAAATTTGATTAATCATTTCATTAGTAATGATATAATCTTGAGAACTTGTAGAGCTGATTACAATATCAGTTTGCTCTAACAATGAAGGTAAAGCATCTAAAGAATCAAATGATACATTATGTTTATTAGCTAAAATTTCTGCTTTAGCTAGAGTACGATTGACAATAGTAATGTTTGAGATACCAGAACCTAAAAGATTTAAGAGTGATAATTCACTCATTTCCCCTGCACCAATAATGACAGCATGTTTACTTTTTAATTTACCGAATACCTTTTTAGCTAATTCAACTGCAGCGTATGAAACACTTACTGCATTATCTGCAATGTCTGTTTCACTATGTGCGCGTTTAGCAAAAGTAATTGCCTGTTTAAATAAATGATTAAATATCGTTCCAGTAATACCTGTTTCTTGGGCAAGGAAGAATGCATCACGCATTTGACCTAAAATTTGAGTTTCACCAAGTACTATTGAATCAAGACCAGAAATCACACGCAATAAATGTTCTACTGCGTCGTCCCCCACTTTGACTTCTGACATTACTTTAATATCATCTACATCGAATCCAAATGAACGTGCTAAAAATCGTTGAATATAGTAGCGTCCTGTATGGATTTGATCAACAACGGCGTATACTTCAGTACGATTACATGTAGATAAAATGACATTTTCTAAAATAGATTTAGTTTCATATAAATCTTCATGGGCTAATCGCAAGGCATCATCTCTAAAAGCAACTTGCTCTCTTAATGCTACATCAGCAGTTCGATGATTTATGCTAATTGCAATAAAATGCATTTATAACGCCCTCCATATACTAACAATAATCCAAGTATAACACATTTATATACACATTTAAGTTGATTGCTCAAATAAATTAGAAATATTCTAATCTAACTTCAATTTTTTGTCAAAATCATTACAAGCATTAATATTATCTTCCATCAAATATAGTTCATATCTAAATTTGTACTCGTTTAAGCAATCTTAATCAATAATAATTATAAATAAGTTGAGATGAGATCCCAAATTTGTTGTTGCTTATTATTTTTAATAGAAGAATAACTAATAATACTGTCCTCAGGTTCTAATTCAAGTTTATCCTTAATATTTTTTAAATGCTTTTGCACTTTTCCTTTAGCGATTTTATCTTCTTTAGTGCAGATAACTAGAGTAGGTATATCAAAATGTTTGAGATAATTATACATAAGCACATCATCTTCAGTCGGATTATGTCTTAAATCAACGAGTTGTATGACAAGTCTTAGATTTTCTCGTTGAGTTAAATACTCTTCTATCATTTTTCCGAATTTTTCTCTTTGTGCTTTACTCACTTTTGCATAGCCATACCCTGGTACATCTACAAAGATAAGTTGTTCATCGATATTAAAGAAATTAAGTGTTTGAGTTTTACCAGGTTGTTGAGATGTTCGAGCCATATTTTTTCGTCCTATCATACTATTGATAAATGTTGATTTACCAACATTTGAACGACCGCTTAAAGCAACTTCTGACAAATTTGTCTCAGGATATTGAGCCTCTTGAACAGCACTAATTATTAATTCAATATTATTAGGATTAATATTCATGTTAGATCCTCTCTTTATCACTTAAATTTAACTTAACTCTAACATTATATATGATTTAGTGTCGATAAGATATATTTGATTATATATTTAAATCAACACATAAAAAAACAGTGTCACGGAAGTGTGACACTGTTTAGCTTTTAAATTAAGCAGAAGTTTTATCTTCATTAACAAGATTACCTTCTGAATCATATAATTCAGGTTCAATCTCTTCATTAATTGTATTTTCAGTTATAACAACTTTACTTACATTTTCAGTTGATGGCACGTCATACATAATATCAATAAGTGCTTCTTCAATAATAGAACGTAAACCACGAGCACCAGTCTTACGCTCAATAGCTTTTTCACTTATAGCAGATAACGCTTCTTCAGTGAATTCTAACTCAACATTATCTAACTCAAGCATTTTAGTATATTGTTTAACTAATGCATTTTTAGGTTGAGTTAAAATATTTTTAAGCGCTGCAACGTCTAATGTTTCAAGGTTTGCAACAATAGGAACACGTCCGATAAATTCCGGAATTAAACCATATGATTGTAAATCTTCAGGTCTAATTTGTTCTAATAGTGCTTCTTCATCGTATTTGTCTGCTTCATTACTAGCAAAGCCAATAACTTTTTCACCTAGACGACGTTTGATAACTTCATCAATACCATCAAAGGCACCGCCTAAAATAAATAATATATTTGTCGTATCAATTTGAATTAATTCTTGATTTGGATGTTTACGGCCACCTTGTGGAGGAACACTTGCAGTTGTACCTTCTAAAATTTTAAGTAATGCTTGTTGTACACCTTCACCTGAAACATCACGTGTAATTGAAGTATTTTCAGATTTACGAGCAATTTTATCAATCTCATCTACATAAATGATACCTTTTTCAGCTTTATCTATATCAAAGTCTGCAGCTTGGATTAAACGTAATAGTATATTTTCAACATCATCACCAACGTAACCGGCTTCAGTAAGACTTGTTGCATCAGCAATAGCAAAAGGTACATTAAGCGTTTTAGCTAATGTTTGAGCTAATAATGTTTTACCGCTACCCGTTGGACCTATTAAAGCGATGTTACTTTTCTGTAGTTCAACATCATCATCGCTTGGTCCTAATTGTTGAATTCGTTTGTAATGATTATATACAGCTACTGCTAATGATTTTTTAGCTTTTTCTTGGCCGATAACATATTCATTTAAATGATCCATTATTTCTTTAGGAGTTGGTAATTCAGTAAATCCTTCAGACGTATTTTGAGCTAATTCTTCTTCAACGATTTCAGAGCATAATTCAATACACTCATTACAAATATATACGCCACTTCCTGCGACTAATTTTTTAACTTGATCTTGGTCTTTACCGCAGAAAGAACATTTTAAATTTTCTTCATCTTCATTGAATTTGAACATTCTTATATACACCCCTATTCTTTAAAGACTATACTAGATTGTATTCTACAATGCAACTTTATACATTTACAATTTATCTGCTTACATAGTTATGAGGCTGGGACATAATTCATTGTCTCAGCCTCACTCAACATATTGGCAGTAGATGTCTGAATTGGAAGCGCGCTTATACCAAGATTCTTCCAACATATTCATCTTTGTCAACAGGGCCCAACATAGTGAATTTCATTTTAGCGAAATTCTACAAGTAGGGTAAGTTGGGAGAGGGACAATGAAAATAATTTTGACAAATTATATTTCGCCCCTCTCCCACTTTATGACATTAACATAGTATACGAACAATCAGTAATTGATTAAATAGCGCAAGTTAAATTAACTTTACTTGTTAATTAGTCTTCTTTTGTTGATTCAACATATTTAGCATTATCTCTTAATAAGTCAATAACTTTTTGGATACGAACATCATTTTTAACAATGTCAGTATTACCTAATGTTGATTTAATATCTTCAACTGAAATATTAAATTGTTCACTCATTTTTTCTAATTCTTTATCGATGTCTTCGTCTGAAACTTCAACATTTTCAGCATCAGCAATAGCAGTTAAAGTTAAGTTTGTTTTAACGCGTTGCTCTGCATCGTCTTTCATTTGTTCTCTTAGTTGATCTTCATTTTGACCTGAGATTTGATAATAAGTTTGTAAATCTAAACCTTGTTGTTGAATTCTTTGGCCAAACTCTTGAATCATACGATCTAATTCAGTGTTAACCATAGCCTCTGGAATGTCGATTGTAGTGTTCTCAGTTGCTTTGTTGATGGCTTCTTCTTTTTCAGTATTTTCAGCTTCAGTAGCTTTTTGTTCAGATAAACGTTTGCGTAAGTTTTCTTTATACTCATCTACTGTTTCAGCATTAGAATCTAATTCGTTCGCAATTTCATCATTAAGCTCTGGAACGTCTTTATATTTAATTTCATTGACTTTAGTTTTGAAAGTAGCTTCCTTACCAGCTAATTCTTCAGCATGGTATTCTTCTGGGAATGTAACGACTACATCTTTTTCTTCGCCAGTTTTCATACCTTCTAATTGTTCTTCAAATCCTGGAATGAATGAACCAGAACCAACTTCTAGGTCGTAACCTTCAGCTTGTCCACCTTCAAATTCTTCACCGTCAACAGAACCTGTGAAGTCGATGTTTACTGTATTGCCATTTTCAACAGCTCCATCTTCTTTAACAACCATTTCTGCTAAATGACCTAAACTATGATCAATTGATTCTTGCAATTCATCATCTGTAAGTTCAGTATCTTGTTTTTCAATTTCAAGACCTTTATAGTCGCCCAATTTAACTTCAGGTTCAACTGTTACTGTAGCATCGAAAATAAAGTCTTTACCTTTTTCAATTTGAGTAACGCTTACTTCAGGTTGCGCTACTGGGTTGATACCAGTTTCATCAATAGCTTCACCGTAAGCTTCAGGTAATAAGATATCAACTGCATCTTGGTATAATGCCTCTACACCAAAACGTTGTTCAAAAATTTGACGAGGCACTTTACCTTTACGGAAACCAGGCACATTAATTTGTTTAACTACTTTTTTGAATGCTTGATCTAATGCTTTGTCTACTTTTTCTGCTGGAACTGTAACTGTTAATACGCCTTCGTTACCTTCCTTTTTTTCCCAAGTTGCTGTCATGTATAAATACCTCCATGATTGACTAATTTATTTTTTCAACTTCCCTATTATATCATAGGTTCAAAACGTAAACAAACATTGAAAATACTGACTTTTTCATGTTTATTTGTTTTCAATAGATACTATATTAAAATTCTTTTAGCTAATTTGCAACAAATGAATTTTAACTTTCAATATCTAAAGATTTTATGAATTCAAGTGTGTTTAAGTTTTCAACAGTTATATCTATACCAAGTAACGCTTTGAAATAAACATCGTATGCATTTATCCAATCTTCTATATCATACAAATCTTCAATATTTAATGGATATAGAAGAATCGAGTGATTATTCATGATATGATGAGCCTCATCTACAATATTCAAAGCCCCATCTTCAAGCCTTTGAATTACTTGAGGAATAACTAGTTTCTTCATTATTGTATGTTCAAGTCCACATAATTTCGATGGTATAACTTGTGCACTAAGACGATATTTGTTAATATCAATTGTTCGTTGATAACCCGCAAATCTTAAATATTCTAGCATCAAGCTTTTTATATTATTAGGTAAATCTAATGTTGTTAATAAATGAGCGATACTTTCTTTAAATTGATAATGACCGTTATCAATAAGTTGGAGGATTAGTGCTGTCTGTTCTCTACTATTGAACTCATCAAATTGAGATAAAGAAGTTGAAATCATTTTTCTATCTTGATCAAGTTTAGATTGTGCATATTCTTTCAATGGAAATAATTCCATTCTCGTTTTATGATTTTTAACTTCATCGATAATTTGATTAATTACTTCGACCGCTTGGTAATATTGACCTAATCCATTTAAACTTTTTATATAATAAATCATTAAATCGTCATAGCAATTTAATCCACGCTTTAATAATATAATTGCTTCTTCTCTTAATTCTAAAAAAGAGCTCATCTGATGAAGCATCCAACATTTTTTCAATGCTAATTCTTCACTAAGTTCAAAATGCATTTCATACTTCTCAAACAAATCATACATTAAATCAAGATCAAGACTCGTTTGAGCTTCATTAATTTGCTTTCTTATTTTCTCCTCTGATTGTGGAAATGGAATTACATTTGACATTGATTATGCACTCCAATCTTTATAAATCTTGAAGAATTAAAGCACTCCATGTCTCAAAATCATCATACGACTCAATACTACCCTTTTCTACCCATTTAATTCTAAGGGTATCTGTCTCTTTCGCTTCAACATCAGTAGTACTTACAGTTATTTTAAAAACAATGCCCATGTGAACTTTTCCTACTTCATTATTATCATCGTTAATAAATCCAAGATATTCCATGTTTTGAGAATCTTCTTTTGCAAGGCCAACTTCTTCTTCTAATTCTCTTTGAGCATTAACTCTTAGTACTTCATTGATAGAGTCTGCTCCCATAACATCGTTCATATGACCACCTACTCCTATAGAAGATTGACCATGCAACCTTTTTTCTCCTCCGCCAGATAAGCGCTCATATACAAGGATTTCACCTTTTTCATTTTCTAATAAACAATATGAAATAAGCTGTTTAAATGTGGAATCCTCTTCCATATCTCCACGTCTTTTTACTTCGTATTCATTTAGTGCATTAAAGATATCTTTACCTTTAATATTATTTTTATGTAAAAATCCATTAAAAGCATTTTTCTCATCATTAAATAGTACTTTTCGTGGAACAACGATAATTTGTTCATCAAATTTAGACATATTAATCTCCTTTAGGTATATACTTTTATATCAGTCATTTTAGCAAAAATCTACTTATTTTGCGATTTACTTTATTATGAAGTTTTAATAACAAAAATCTTAATGGCAATTGATAATGATACACAACTATGAATTGCCATAAAAAAAGAGATGACACCTGAGTCATCTCTTAATCTAATATTATTTTAAAGCTTCTTTAGCTTTAGTAACTAATTCACCGAAAGCTTTGTCATCTGAAATAGCAATTTCTGATAACATTTTACGGTTAATATCGATTTCAGCTTTTTTCAAACCGTTCATTAAACGAGAATAGCTGATGTCGTGTTGACGTGCAGCAGCGTTAATACGTGTAATCCATAATTTACGGAAGTCACGTTTACGTTGACGACGGTCACGGAAAGCGTATTGACCTGATTTCATTACTTGTTGTTTAGCTACTTTATATAATGTATGTTTTGAACCGAAGTAACCTTTAGCTAATTTAATCGTTTTTTTACGACGTGCTCTTGTTACTGTTCCACCTTTAACTCGTGGCATAATAATTCCTCCTTAGATATTATCTATCTTGTAATTTCGTATTAAATATTATTTTTTGTAAGCTAATAATTGTTTTACGCGTTTCATATCACTTTTTGAAACTAATTTAGCTTTACGTAATTGACGCTTTTGTTTAGTGTTTTTGTTTGCGAATAAGTGAGATGTGAAAGCTCTTGAACGTTTTAATTGACCAGAACCAGTTCTTTTAACACGTTTAGCAGCTCCACGGTGAGTTTTCATTTTAGGCATGATTCATTTCCTCCTATTATTTAACGATTATTTTTCATTGATAGGCGCTAACATGATAAACATTTGACGCCCTTCCATTTTAGGCTTTTGTTCAACTGTTGCTATATCTTTACATTCATCTGCAAATTGTTCTAATACACGTTGACCAATTTCTTTATGCGTAATCGCACGACCTCTGAAACGAATAGAAACTTTACATTTGTCGCCTTTAGATAAGAATTTACGTCCATTTTTCAACTTAGTTTGGAAATCATGTTCCTCAATTGTTGGACTTAAACGTAATTCTTTAACATTAATGACTTTTTGTTTCTTCTTCATTTCTTTTTCTTTTTTCTGTTGTTCGAATTTATATTTACCGTAGTCCATAATTCTCGCAACAGGTGGTTTCGCATTTGGTGCGACAACAACTAAATCTAAATCAACTCGTTCAGCCATTTCTAAAGCTTCACGTTTCGATTTCACACCAATTTGATCACCATCTTGGCCGATTAAACGTAGTTCTTTTGCACGAATTCTCTCATTAACTTGAGTTTGATCTTTTGCTATGGTTGACACCTCCTAGAGTTTTACGAAATTGTCCCAAGCAAAAAAGAAGAGCGAGTAACAATACCCGCTCTTCTTCCACACATTTATTGTGTAACATGATTAACCTGCCAACTGCTATTGCGTCGCTACAGGTGAGAAGCGGGTGCTTCTACTTGGTTCGTTTCGTATTCAACGTTACTAATCATATCAATAATAAACATGTAAGTCAATTGTTTTTTTGTTATTTATTGTGATGTCTAATTTCATCCATCGAAACATCTTGTCTTAAATCAACTTTTTTAAGTGGAATCATTTTCGTTTTATAGCGTAGCTTATGGTAAATGAAGAATGCTAAGAAAACAGGTATTCCCATATAAGTAATAACAAAACGATTAAGATCAAAATGTCCTGTTTTTATAAAGTCTACATCTTGTCCGATGATAACAATTATACATAATATACCTGCAAATATAGGGCCAAATGGGAACAGCTTAGCCTTATATTTAAGTTTACTTTTATCATAATCTTGTTTATCAAATGCTCGTCTGAATCTATAGTGACTTATTGCTATACCTACCCAAGCGATAAACCCTGTCATACCACTAGCTGCAACAATATATTCATATGCATCTCCACTTATATGCTGTAAAGCAAAGATAATTACAACAAGTACACCAGTAGCAATTAATGATAAATAAGGTACGCCACTTTTGTTAGTCTTACCAAAAGAAGAAAATGCTAATTTGTCTTTACTCATTGAATATAACATACGAGTTGATGCATACATTCCTGAGTTACCAGCAGATAAAACAGACGTTAATATAACGGCGTTCATAAATGATGCTGCAAAAGCAAGACCAGCATTTTTGAACACAAGTGTAAATGGAGAAGTAGAAATGCTATCTCCACCGCCCATTAGAGACTTACTATCATAAGGAATTAACATACCTATTATGAATATTGCTAAAATGTAAAATAATAAGATACGCCAAAACACTTGCTTAATCGCTTTAGGGACGGCTCTTTCTGGATTTTCAGACTCACCAGCTGTGATACCTATTAATTCTGTTCCTTGGAATGAGAAACCTGCAACAAGGAATACTCCTAAAATTGATAATAGGCTACCACCTAAATTTCCACCTAGAATAGGACCATCACCTTTGGTAAATGTATCAAAACCGACGTATTTACCACCCATAATTCCAACAATTGTTAATAAACCAATGACAATAAATATAACTACAGTTATTACTTTTATTAAAGCGAACCAATATTCACTTTCACCATAAATTCTCACTGATAAAGAATTTAGGGCAAATATAATTACTAAAAAGATACAACTCCAAACCCACGCTGGTATACCTTGCATAGGTGACCAATACTGTATAACCTGTGCAGCAATGGTAACATCAGCAGCAACAGTTATTACCCAGTTAAACCAATAGTTCCAACCTAATGCAAATCCCAGTGATGGATCAACAAAGCGTGTAGCATATGTACTAAATGAACCGGAAACTGGTAAATAAGTAGCCATTTCCCCAAGAGATGTCATCAGGAAGAATACCATTGTACCAATAATTGCATAAGCAATTAAAGCACCTAACGCACCAGCATCATGAATAGCACCACCAGATGTCATGAATAGACCTGTACCAATACAACCGCCTATAGCGATCATTGAAATATGACGGTCTTTTAATCCTCTTTGGACACCGTCATTTTGATTTTCTTTTTTACTCATAGAAGCTCCCTTTCCTTGTCTTAGAGGCTAACATGTAACTATTTTTCTCTTTGTGTAATAAATATATATTTTAAATATGAAAGTTTGATTAAAAAATTTATAAGCAACAAACTTTGTAACAATAATAGCACTAAATCATTTATTAAGCTAAATACTACACAATACGAAAATAAAAAGTGGTTACATACCTTTAAGATATGCAACCACTTAGGTTTTATCTATATAAGGTAGCACATCACATTCTGTGACAGTACAGCTTCTTGTCGAAAACTGTCCCAACAATTATAAATTATGGTTTTACAATTGTTTCGGCATCGTTACCTTTCACTAATTCAACACATGTCCCATACGACTTCTGACTAGTTACTAATTAAAGATGCAACCTCTAACTCTAATTTTATTTCATTCATCTGTAATATACATGATACGACCTATCTTTTCAAGGTTATCTATGTTTTTTCAAACGAATTTCATCCACCAAATTCCAAATAAATTCATCTTTTTCAAGTGTTTCTTGATCTTGGGAACCATATTGTCTTACATTGACTTCATTATTTTCTACTTCTTTATCCCCTACAACAATTTGGTATGGTATTTTTTGCATTTGCGCTTCACGAATTTTATAACCCATTTTTTCATTACGATCATCAATCTCAACACGAACGCCTTGCGATTTAAGTTCATCTTGTAATTGGCGGGCGTAATCATAATGTAAATCTACATTAACTGGAATGATTTCGACTTGTTTTGGTGCTAACCATGTTGGGAAAGCTCCTTTAGTTTCTTCAGTAAGGAATGCGACGAAACGTTCCATTGTAGAAACAACACCTCGGTGAATAACTACTGGTCTATGTTGTTCACCATCACTACCAATATAAGTGAGTTCAAAACGTTCAGGTAGTAAGAAATCAAGCTGCGCAGTAGATAAAGTTTCTTCTTTACCCATCGCAGTTTTAACTTGAACATCAAGTTTAGGACCATAAAATGCCGCTTCACCAATAGCTTCTACATATGGTAGACCCATTTCATCAACTGCTTCTTTGAGCATTGATTCAGCTTTATTCCACATTTCATCATCATCCATATATTTTTCTTTATCTTCTGGGTCTCTGTAGCTTAATCTGAAAGTGTAATCCTTAAAACCGAAGTCTTCATAAACTTCTTGAATCATATTGACTACTCTTTTGAACTCTTCTTTAATTTGATCTGGTCTCACGAATATATGAGAATCGTTAAGAGTCATTCCACGAACACGTTGTAAACCTGAAACTGCACCACTTGCTTCATATCTATGCATAGTACCTAATTCCGCAATACGGATTGGTAATTCTCGGTAAGAGTGTGGTTTATTATTATAAATCATCATATGGTGTGGACAGTTCATTGGTCTTAATACCATTTCTTCAGTTTCATCTAATTTCATAGGTGGAAACATGTCATCTTGGTAATGATCCCAGTGACCAGAAGTTTTATATAAATCAACATTTGCTAATACTGGAGTATATACATGGTCATATCCCATGCTCACTTCTTTATCTACAATATAGCGTTCAATTTCACGTCTGATTGTAGCGCCATTTGGTAACCATAAAGGTAATCCAGCACCAACAAGTTGGCTATTAGTAAATAATTCTAAATCTTTACCGATTTTACGGTGATCTCTTTCACGACGTTCTTCAAGCATTTGTAAATGCGCTTTTAAATCCTTTTTATCAAAAAACGCAGTACCGTATATACGTTGTAACATTTTATTGTTACTGTCACCACGCCAATAAGCACCTGCAGTTGATAGTAATTTAAACTCTTTTATCTTAGAAGTCGAAGGTACATGTACACCACGACATAAATCAGTGAATTCACCTTGTGAGTATAAAGTAACGCTCTCATCTTCTGGAATTGCATCAATAAGTTCTAATTTATATGGATCATCTTTGAAGAATTCTTTAGCTTCATCTCTACTTACAACTTTTCGTTCTATTTTATAATTCTCATTAACGATTTGCTTCATCGTTTTTTCTATTTTTTCAAAATCATCTGATGATACTTTTTCATCCATATCAAAGTCATAGTAAAATCCGCCTTCAACCACCGGACCTACACCAAATTTCACATCACCATATAAACGCTTCAAAGCTTGTGCCATTAAATGCGCAGTAGAATGTCGTAAAACCTCTAAAGCCTCTTCACTACCTGGTGTAACAATCTCAATTGATCCATCTTCCTCAAGTGGTCTAGTTAAATCTACCATTTGACCATTAAATTTACCTGCTACAGCTTTCTTTCTTAAACCTGGGCTAATAGATTGAGCGATGTCTTCAGTAGTAGTACCTTTATCAAATTCTTTTGAATTACCATCTGGAAATTGAATATTAATTTGATCCATATTAAACCCTCCTAAATATTAAAAAGATCTGATCGTTGACTTATTGAATGATTAAGATAAATATCCACAAAACAAAAAACTCGCCCCCTATAACAAGGGACGAGTTTGTCGTGGTACCACCCTAGTTGCTCAGCTTTATAAAAATAATAACTAAGCTACTCTACATGAGATAACGGTCTCGAGCCGGATATTCATTACAAATATCATTATGAAGTAGTAATAATTTAATATATTAGCCATATTCTCATCAACTAATGACTTTCTGTGTAATAGTGATTAAATTATCTTATCTTCAATAGTTTCAACGATTAAGATTTAAGTCCATTATACACCTCATAAGATAAAATTCAATTGTTTCTATAATTTTTACCTTCTAAATAATATGGCGTAGATAGTGTTTTCACACGTTCAATAATTCTAGCTGCTTTAGTTTTCTCAGCTCCATCTCTCGTCATAGATAAATGATGCTCTAATTCACTATAGTCGAAGTTCGAACTGAAAAACGTAGGTAACTCATGAACCATTCTATAATGTAATAATGGTCCGATAATTTCATCTCTTACCCATGGTGTAACCTCTTCAGCACCTATATCATCAAGCATAAGTATATTAGCTTCACGCACACGTTCTAGTTTCTTTTCAAAACTACCGTCTTTGAAGCCACCTTTTAAAGTACGAATAAATTCAGGTAAGTAAACAATAGTGGATGAAATCTTCTTCGATTTGAGTTGATTAGCAACTGCACCTAATATAAATGACTTACCTGTTCCAAAAGGGCCATACAAATATAATCCTTTTACTTTTTCATTATTAGCTATATTTGTGCATATTTCATCTGCAGCCATCGCTACGTCCAAACGATCACGTTCAGTCATGTAAATATCTTTTAATTTTGCATCTAATGTATCACGTTGCATATGATGTGAGGTGATGAGTTGAGAGTTAAAGCGTTCTTCATCATGTTTAATTTTACATGGACATTTCAAATATCTAATCTTAATTCTTTCATTTTCTATATACAACTCAGGTACGTGCCCTTTAACAAAATTAGGACATTCTTCAAAACGATGACCATCATAATGCTTCTGTTGATCTTTATACTCTTGTAAAACATTTAAATCTTCATCAATCATTGCATTCGTAAGTTGAGATTGATGTTGCTCTAGAAACTCTTTAACATCTGGGTCTTTTATAACATTTTGCTTGATTTTCTCAATACGTTTATTTAAGTCGTCTGACGCACCCATTATGTTCTTGAAACTTTTCATTACTCATTGCCCTCCTCCCATTTTTTATTCAAACGTTCTAAGAATGCTTTTCGATCTTTTTCTAATTTTTCATCTTTTGTGGTTGAATCTTTTGTAGCTGATGAATTTGATTGAGCCTCTCTATTTTCAAGCCATTTTGGAGTTTTCTCTTTTGAAATAAGTTGCTTGTTTTGTCTGGAATAGTTTCTATTCCCTTTGAAATTTTGGTCATAACTTTTAGGTTGATTAACTTGAAGTGCATAGTTGTACGCTTGCTTAGCTGTTTTAATATCTTTTTTCTTCCAATTTGATGCAATTTCGAATATGTAAGATTTGGGTAACTTCATATCTTCTTTTAGCATAACAAATTGCAATAGTATATTAATCACACCGAAACTCATTTTTTCTCTATCAATTAATTCTTCAATCATACTTTTTTGTGATTGCGTAGGTTCAGAACCTGACCAACTCGCTAACATATCTATAGGACTAGTTTCGTCTAATAGTTGTAACCATTCATCAGTATTATCTAGGGGTGTATCTTTTTCTTGAGTTGATTTATCAAAAGACTCACCTTTCAATTGTAATTTAGGCAAATGATTTTCGTGTTCAATCAAATAATATGATCGTGCTTGCTTGCGCATTTCTTCAAATGATAATTGTTGTGCACTAGTAATTGAATTTAATATAACTTTTTTCATTCCATCGGCAGTCAAACCATATAACGTAGCCAATTGAATAATTAATTCTTTAGCATCTTTAGTTACGATTTCATTACTGATAAAGTGTTGATTTAACATATGGCTCAACATTTCGAAATCAAATGTCTCATTGGATAAATCAATACCACTATAGTGATTAGCTTGTTTAAGATTAGATAAATCTTGATTCAAAACCTTTTTGGGTACATTAAAAACTTCAGTAAACTTCCTAGTCGTTTGTTGATAATGACTTAAATCCTTTTTGTCTTTTTCAAAATGATTCTTTAAAGACTGATAACGATTTTTATCAACTTCACTATATAAAAAAACAGATAACATAGGATCATTAAAAAATTGATAAGCTGTAGGAGGTTGTATTAATTGATATACAAATCGTGTTTGCTGCTCTTCATGCTTAACAAAGGTTTTAATTAACCCGATAGCTTCTAAATAATCCATCTGCTTTCTAAAGTCTAAAAGATTGATTTTTAACTCATTCATAAATATGTAATGAGTGAGCGGATAATGATGATGGTCGTCTACAAATTGATTGATAAAGTGATAAAGCCCTATAGATTGCGGACCGATTAACGGCGTAAAGAGACGGTTCAATATTTCTAAATGTTCTGTCGTTAATTGAAATTCTTTGATGACTTCGAAGCTATCTTGAGGTCTTAACCCATACTCATACGACTGTAATCCCATTTAATAATCACTCCGTTTATTATCACTCAAGATTCCTTGCATTGAAGCAAGTAATTGGTCAACGTCCTTAAACTCTTTGTAGACAGATGCAAATCTAACATATGAGACTTGATCAACATGCATTAATAATTTCATAACATGCTCTCCTATATCTCTTGAGGATATTTCAGTTTGACCTTCGTCACGTAATTGCCATTCGACTTTATTGGTAATATCTTCCAATTGTTGGTATCTTACTGGTCTCTTTTCACAAGATCTCACTAACCCATTTAATATTTTTTCTCTTAAAAATTGTTCTCGAGTACCATCTTTTTTAACAACGATAAGCGGACTTACTTCAATGTGTTCAAAAGTAGTAAACCGAGTTCCACAATTTTCACATTCTCTTCTTCGTCTTATTGCATTTGCATCATCTGCGTGTCTAGAATCAACTACTCTAGAATGTGTTGAATTACATTTTGGGCATTTCATTTATGTCACCCTCTTAAGTTTGATTAACGTACATTATACTACATAATTGTATTGTAAAAAAGAAAGGTTATTTACGCTAGAATTTAGATTTTAATGCTATAAATATAGATTTTTAAATGATATTTTACTATAAAATTGAATCTTTGGATAAATGTTTAAAACAGAAATTTAAATTAAGTTAATTACGCTTTCTAATGTTTTTATTATAAAGATATAAGTCTTACTACAAATTTCCAAAAAGAAAGCTGTCAACAAAGGATAAAGATCAACCAATATGAGTTAGATGAATACTAACTTTATGATTGTTCATACTTTGTCGACAGCTTATAATTACATGTCTTATACTGTTTTTTAATTATACTGCTTTAACAGTGGCCACTTTCTCAATCAGTTCTCCAATTTGTTCAGCTACTTCTACAACACGATTAGAGTAACCCCATTCATTATCATACCAAGCAATTACTTTTACTTTATTCTCACCCATAACCATAGTAGATTGAGAATCTAAAACTGCAGAATTAGGATTCGTATTAAAGTCTACTGATACTAAAGGTGCATCTTCAACATCTAAAATGCCATCTAAGTCCGATTGTCTAAATGCTTCATTTACTTCTTCAGCAGTGACATTTTTTTCTAAATCAACGACTAAATCAACAAGTGAGACATTCTTAGTTGGAACACGTAAAGCCATTCCATGAAGTTTCCCTTCAACTTCTGGTAACACTTCTTTAAGCGCTTTAGCGGCACCAGTTGAAGTTGGAATAATACTTTCATTGCAAGAACGTGCTCTACGTAAATCCTTATGAGGATTATCAATATTTTTTTGATCGTTAGTAATGGCATGAACAGTTGTCATTAAACCATTTACAATGCCAAACTTATCATTCAAGACCTTTGCAACTGGACCGATACAATTGGTAGTACATGAAGCATTACTAAAGATGTCATATTGATTAATATCAAGTTTGTCATCATTAACACCTTTAACAATCATTTGTACCTCTCCACCTTTTGAAGGGCCTGTGAGTAATACTTTCTTTGCACCTGCATTAATATGAGCAATGGCTTTATCTCCATGATTAAATTTACCAGTAGCTTCAATAACAATGTCGATATCTAATTCATTCCATGGTAAGTTTTCTGGATTTCTATCAGAAACAAGTTTAATTTCATGATTATCTACTTTAATACCATTTTCTGTTGCTTCAACTTTTTTATCATATGTACCATGAGTTGTATCATAATTAATTAAATGTGCAATAGTTTCAGAAGGATAACTTGCATTAATCGCTACAACATTTAAGTTTTCGTTTTTTAAAGCTATACGTAGCACCATTCTTCCAATTCTACCCATTCCATTAATCGCGATATTCGTTGACATTAAAAAGCACCCCTTGAACATTTATTTATATGTTATACTTTATGAAATTAGTATAACATATTATCTGTCTTTTGAAAGCGTTTCCCTATACTCATGTTCGAACTTTTATCTATCATTTTAAATAAGTTATACTTATTATTTAACATACAAAAATAAAAAACGTACACAAAACAATGCTTTGTGTACGTTAACTTTATTAATCGATATAACCTTCTTCTTCAAGAAGTTGTTGTAAATTTTGTTTTAATTCAAGTTTATCACCTAGATTGTCTATGACATGATCCGCCATTCTACTTTTCTTATCAATAGATATTTGACTATACACACGTGCCTTAGCATCTTCTTGTGATAAATCATTTCTTTCCATTAAACGTTCAATTTGAATACTTTCAGAAGTGTAAACTACCCAAACTTCATCCACAGTATCTTGTAAATCATTTTCAAATAACAAAGGAATATCCATAATGACATTGTATCCCTCATTTAGGTAGTGATTCTTCTCTTCTTCCATTATTTCTCTAACAATAGGATGAACTATCTTATTAAGTTCTATTCGTTGTTCTGGATTATTAAAGACAAGTTCTCCAACATATTTACGATTCATCTCACCATTGTCGTCAATAGCTTCTTGACCAAATTTCTCTCTTATTTGATCTAATCCTTTTGAACCCTTCTTAACAGCTTTTCGAGATGCAACATCCGCATCAACAACCTTAAATCCATAAGCAGTTAATAATTCTGAGACTGTTGATTTACCAGTTGCGATTCCACCTGTTAGTCCAATAATCTTTGGCATATTTTCACGCTTCCTTTATTTCTGACAATTTGGGCAAAAATGACTATTTCTAGTGGCAATCACTTTTGTTTCTATTTCATGCCCACATGTTTTACAATATTTCTGTTTATAAACATTTAAATGCAATTGCATTTCTCCGGTTTTACCGTCAGCATGGCGATAATCAGAAATACTTGTTCCACCGTATTTAATACCCTCTTCAAGAACTTCTCGAACATAATAAAATAACATCTCTTTTTGTTGATGACTCAATGAGTTAGCAATTTTATCAGGTCGAATACCAGTTCTATAAAGTGCTTCACAAGCATAAATATTACCAGCACCGGCAATCACTTTATGATCTAAAATCATTTGTTTAATAGGTTTATTAGCGTATTTATTAATATCAAAACAACTCAGATAATGTATCATTGCTTCTTTATCAAATGGTTCTGGAGCTATTTCTAGAAAAGGAGGATAACTTTCATAATTGGCAATATTTCTAATTTCTCCAAAACGTCTAATATCTGAGTAAACTAATTTTTTACCATTGTTAAGTTCGAAAATCACTTGCCAATGTTTACGGTAATTTGGCGTTCCAATTTCTTCTAAATCATCTACTACAAAAAATCCTCCTGCCATACCTAAATGACTTATCAAAATTCTATGATCATTGTCTTTTTCAATATGAAAAACGATGTACTTACTACGCCTAAGAACTTCAGATATAACATAACCTTCAGTTAATTTTTTAAAACTATCTAACTCTATACCTTTTATAATTGTTTCTCTTTGATTATTTTTACCTTCGATTACCTTCTCTGAAAAAATAACTTTATCAATTTTTTCATTTATTACAAAAGGTTCTATACCTCTTTTAACATGTTCAACTTCTGGTAATTCTGGCATATTTTAATCCTTTCCTTATTTAGCGTCATACCATGTTGGTCCATAACTTGAATCTACTTTTAGAGGTACATCTAAATCTAAAGCTTGTTCCATAATTTCTTCAACAAACTTACTAAAATCTTCGACTTCAGATTTAGGCAACTCGAAAATCAATTCATCGTGAACTTGCAATAATAATGTCGCGTGATAATTAGTATCTTTAACTTTTTCATAAAACTTAACCATAGCTAATTTAATAATATCTGCTGCGCTACCTTGTATCGGGGTATTCATTGCTGTTCTTTCTGCAAAACTTCTTAAGTTGAAATTACGACTTGTAATATCTGGAATATAACGACGTCGATGTAGAAGTGTTTCAACATATCCATCTGCTTTTGCATCTTTAACAATGTCAGACATGTATTGTTTTACACCAGGAAAACTAGCTAAGTAATCATCTATAAAAGCTTTCGCTTTTTTACGTGTAATTCCTAAACTTTGACTTAAGCCATAATCACTAATTCCATACACAATACCAAAGTTTACTGCTTTGGCTTGTCTACGCATTAAACTATCTACTTCATTAGCTTCTACGTTAAATACTTTCATAGCTGTCGCAGTATGAATATCGTTACCATTAATAAATGCCTCTTTCAAACTTTCATCTTGAGTAATATGTGCAAGCACACGTAACTCTATTTGTGAATAGTCAGCCGATAAGATTACGCTATCCTTATCTGTAGGTTTAAAGGCTTTTCTAATTTTTCTTCCTTCTTCTAAACGAATAGGTATATTCTGTAAGTTTGGATCTACACTTGAAAGTCTACCTGTTTGTGCTAACGTTTGATTAAAACGTGTGTGAATTCTCTGATCTTTACTAATCACTTTTTGTAATCCTTCAACATAAGTTGATTGTAATTTTGACAATTGTCTATACTCCAATATATGTTCAATAATTGGATGCTCTCCCTGCAATTGTTCTAATACGTCTACTGCTGTTGAATAGCCTGTCTTAGTTTTCTTGATAACAGGTAGTTTTAGCGTTTCAAATAAAACTACTCCTAATTGTTTAGGAGAATTAATATTAAATTCTTCTCCTGCAGCTTCATGAATGTTTTTAATTAAAACATCTAATTTTTCTTGGATTTCGTTCTCCATTTGTTTTAAGTCTTCAACATCAGTATAAATACCAATTTCTTCCATTTCACTTAAAATTTTAGCAAGTGGTAATTCTAAATCTTTGAGTAACTCAACTTGATTATACTCTTCTAATTGAGCCTCCATTTCAGGTTTAGAGTTAGCAATTGCCTCTGTGATTGAAGCTACATGTTTATTTAATACTTCTTCTTCAGGAACTTGATGTTTTTTCCCCTTACCGTAAACTGACACATTATCTTTAACATAATTCTGTCCATAAAGTGAAACTACTGATTTTACATCATCTATTGAACGAGAAGGATCAATAATATAACTAGACAACATTACATCAAACTGCACATTTTGAATATCGATATTTAAACGATGCGCAGCCACATAAGTTTTTTTGGCATCGTATACAGTTTTAGTCGTATTTTTATCTTCTAACCATTGGACTAAATCTTGATATTGCTTAATATCTTCAGCATTAATGACCACATGTGAATCATCAGCATAAAAACCGAATTTTAGGATATTATCTTTAAGATAATTTGTGCCCTCTAATTCAAAATGAATAATTGCATGCTCTAAACTATCAAAGTTGATATGTTGAAAATCCGATTCAATTTCAAAGGTCTTTTCGTTAACTACATCGTTATTAGCTTCTTCATCAATATCTGCCAATAATTGTTTAAATTCAAGCTTTTTAAACAATTCTATTTTGTTAGTATTATCATCTTGATTTTCTAATTTTGTATCATTTAGATTAACATCAATGGGACTTTCAACATTAATTGTAGCTAAGTCTTTACTCATCAAGGCATCATCTTTACTATTCACGAGTTTTTCTTTTAATTTTTTAGCTGTGACATCATCAATATGTTCATAAACACCTTCTACAGAAGTAAATTGTTTAAGAAGTTTGATTGCAGTCTTTTCACCAACGCCAGCAACCCCTGGAATATTATCTGAAGTATCTCCCATGAGACCTTTCATATCAATGATTTGTTTCGGTTGTAGCCCATCATATTTTTCAGCTATAAAACTTGGCGTGTAGTGATCTACATCTGTCACACCTTTTTTTGTGTAATAAATTGTGACATTATCAGTAGCTAATTGTGTTAAATCTCGATCCCCTGTAATAATAATCGTTTCGAAACCAGCCTTATCAGCCTCTCTACTTAGCGTGCCAATAATGTCATCCGCTTCATAATTTTCTAATTCATAGTGTTTAATGTGATAAGCATCTAATAATTGACGAATATAAGGAAATTGTTCACTTAATTCTGGTGGTGTTTTTTGACGTCCACCTTTATATTCACTGTACTTAGAATGTCTGAAAGTAGTTTTACCAGCATCAAATGCAACTAAAAAGTGATTGGGTTGTTCTTCTTTAATAATTTTCTCAAGCAACATCGCAAAGCCATATATAGCATTTGTATGAATACCAGCTTTATTAGAAAGTAATGGTAAAGCATAAAACGCTCTAAAGCTTAAACTGTTACCATCTATTAACACTAATTTATCCAAAATACGTAACCTCCAGAACTGATTTACATACATTTTAGCATACATAGGAACGCTTAACGAATATAGAGTTTAGCGGTCCTTAGTGCATTTGCATCAGCAAATGTAATCCTTTACTAGCACAATTGAACATTGAAATACTTAGTACCACTTACGCATTAGTCTTTAGCTAATGTGTTCCTCTTTTTTACGCTTAACGAATTTAAGACTTCTAACATAAAGTTAAATGTATACAACAAAAAGCTTTTCAAAAGAAGAAACTGCAATGTCAAAAATGACATCGCAGTTTCTCAAATTATTCATCTATAAAAGTAACTTTGAAGGTCGAACCTTCTCCAAGTCTACTATTTATGTTGATTCGTCCGTTATGGGCTTCGACAATATGTTTAGTTATTGATAAACCTAAACCTGTACCGCCAGAATCTCTACTTCTCGCTTTATCTACTCTGTAGAAACGTTCAAAGATATGTTTTTGATCCTTGGCGCTAATACCAATTCCGAAATCTTGAATTTCTAAATTAACCTTTTTACCCTCTCTAAATACTCGTACAATTACCTTATTGTCCTCAAGAGAATAATTAATCGCATTTGAAAGTAAGTTAGTAATAACTTGAGCAATTTTATTTTCATGAGCTTCTATAATGACATCTTTTTCAATTTCAGGTTGAATTTCAATATTTTTATTTATAGCTTGAGTCTGCAAGTTATCAATCGTATTATAAGCTAATTCAGATAAATTCATATAATTCGTTTCAATCTCGGTTTGTTGTTCGATATGCGATAAATCCAATAAATCCATAACTAACGATTCTATTCTATTAGATTCTTTCAAAATGATGTTCAAGAACATATCAAGAGATTGCTCATCATTTTTAGCACCTTCTATAAGCGTCTCCGCAAAACCTTTAATAGAAGTAATTGGTGTTTTCAATTCATGTGACACATTAGCCACAAACTCTCTTCTAAGATTTTCTAATTTTTGAAGGTTAGTAATATCATGAAGTACGACAACCATACCTTGTAATTTCTTCTTAGATTTGGACAAAATTGGGACACATGATACATCAAAGTATTTAGTATGTACATTATTTATGTCTACTTCAATTTGATCATAGATTACCTTCTCAGTTCTAAAGCTTTCTATTATTAGCTTCTCAATACTATCATCTATAAAACCAATATAATTCTTATTTTCAACCTGTTGATCCGGACTAAATACTTCATAGTAAGCATGGTTCGCAACAACTATTTCGCCATGTTTATCAATCATTAAAACAGAACTTGGAATATTCTCAAGTGTTGTTTTCAAACGATTTGATTGTATTTTTTGACTATTGTTCAATTTCTGCAATCTTCTGGCTAGCTCATTCGTTGTTACAAAAAGTGCTCGTGTTTCCTTAACATTACTTTCAGGAACACGAACATGATAATAACCATCTGCCAATAATGATGTTGCATACGTCACTTCATTAATAGGTCTTATATATGTTCGATTGATACTTCTACTAGCTAAGTAAACTGTGAATAACACTATGACGCCTATTATAGAAAGGTATTTCCACATTTCTCTTTGTAAATCTATGATTTCATCATTAATTCCACTTATGTATACGGTTTTGTTACCTATATTATCTTTAAAAGTATAGCGTGTACCGATATTAGTTTTTTTAGTAATTAAGTTAGAAGGATTGGCTGCATTATCAATTCTACTATCTATCTTTTTACTATCACCTGATGAAAAAATGATGTGTCCATCAGCTTCGTTTTTTATAACAACGATATTTTGTTGATTATCAGCAAGGTTATCAATCTCTTCACCTTTTTTATGATTTAGTAAATTGACGTAATTATGTGCTTCATTTCTTAATTCATTGATTTGATTGCTAGTTAAAGTTTGATAAATTGTGTTGTGAATAATTGCACCTAAACCAATAAAACTAATTATTGTTATAGTACTAATTAATAATAATAGACGATGATGAAACTTTAGCATTAAGCTTTAGGTCTCTCCAATTTATAACCTAATCCTCGCACTGTTTTAATTAATTTAGGTTGTTTTGGATTCTCTTCCAATTTATCTCTTAAATGACTAATATGTACATCGACGATTCGAGAGTCGCCAGCAAATTCATAATTCCAAACTGAATTGAGCATATGCTCTCGTGTAATGACACGGCCTTGTCTTTCAATTAAGTATAATAATAATTCGAATTCTTTAGGAGTTAACTCTAATAATTCTTCATCTTTATATACTTCAAAGAATTCAGGACGTATACGAATTGAGTCGATGATGATGTCTTCCTCATCTGTGTCCTCTTTCTCAATTTCATTAACAAACTTAGAACGTCTTAAAATAGCCTTAACTCTTGCAACCACTTCTCTAGGTGAAAATGGCTTTGTCATGTAATCGTCAGCACCTAGTTCAAGTCCTAAAACACGATCGAACTCATCATCTTTTGCGGTTAACATTAAAATAGGTACTAAATTTTTGTCAGATCGAATTGATTTACACACCTCAATACCATCCTTCTTAGGTAACATGACGTCCAATACAATAAGTTCAGGTTGCTCTTCTTCAACCTTTTTTAATGCTTCCTCGCCGTCATACGCGACTTCAACTATGTATCCTGCTGTTTCTAAATTATACTTTAGTAAGGTCACGATTGATTGTTCATCATCAACCACTAATACTTTTTGTGACATGGTGTGCCTCCCTATTTTGTTATTACAATTTCATTATAACTGAAGTTCAAATAAAAATAACATAGCTACACATCAATTTTACATAAACTTAACAAAACAAATATATTTGCACATATATTAAGAAAATATTTGTTTAATATTGTCTTAACATTAATTAACCTATCATCTTTTGAAGTAAAAAGATAATGATAACTTACATTTTTACATAATCTTTAAAAAAAGGGTTGGCTTTCGCCAACCCAACAAAGATTAGAATCTTATTTATTTTTAACTCTAATTTAGTTTACTTTAAGTTTTTAATTAACTCGTCAGCGAACTCTGAAGTTGAAACTTCTTCAGCGCCATCCATTAAACGAGCAAAATCGTAAGTTACAATTTTAGAAGCGATAGTTGCTTCAATTGAATCAGTGATTTTATCAGCAGCTTCTTGCCAACCTAAGTGTTCTAACATTAGAACTGAACTTAAAATTTCTGATGATGGATTAACTTTATTTAATCCAGCGTATTTTGGAGCTGTACCATGAGTTGCTTCAAAGATAGCGTGGCCTGTTTCGTAGTTAATATTAGCACCTGGAGCGATACCAATACCGCCAACTTGTGCAGCTAAAGCATCTGAAATGTAGTCACCATTTAAGTTCATAGTTGCTACTACATCATGTTCAGCTGGACGAGTTAAGATTTGTTGTAAGAAGATATCAGCAATTGAATCTTTGATAATAATTTTGCCTTCTTTTTCAGCTTTATCTTGAGCTTCATTTGCTGCATCTTTACCTTCTTTTTCAACAATTTCATCATATTGTTGCCAAGTAAATACTTTATCACCAAATTCATTATGAGCTAAGTCATAACCCCATTGTTTGAATGAACCTTCAGTGAATTTCATAATGTTACCTTTATGCACTAAAGTCACAGATTTACGATTGTTATCTAAAGCATATTGAATAGCTGCTCTAACAAGACGTTCTGTACCTTCTTTAGATACAGGTTTAATACCAATACCTGAAGTTTCTGGGAAGCGGATGTTAGTAGCTCCCATCTCATTTTGTAAGAAATCAATTACTTTTTTAACTTCTGAAGTTCCTTCTTTAAATTCAATACCTGCGTAGATATCTTCAGTGTTTTCACGGAAAATAACCATATCTACATCTTCAGGACGTTTAACTGGAGATGGTACACCTTGGAACCAACGAACAGGACGTAAGCAAGTAAATAAATCTAATTCTTGTCTTAAAGCAACATTTAGTGAACGGATCCCGCCACCAATTGGCGTAGTTAAAGGTCCTTTAACAGCGATTAAATATTCTTTAATCGTGTCTAAAGTTTCTTGAGGTAACCATTCTCCTGTTTCATCATAAGCTTTTTGTCCAGCTAAAACTTCTTTCCATTCAATACGTTTTTCGCCGTTGTAAGCTTTTTCTACTGCTGCATCAATAACGCGACTTGCAGCTTTCCAAATATCTGGTCCAATTCCATCACCAATAATAAATGGAATAATTGGTTCGTTTGGTACATTTAAACCTTCATTAGTTTGAGTAATTTTTTCTGCTGACATAAATCTAACCTCCAAGTATATTTAAACTTTCACTAAATACTATATGTTATTTTATTATCTTTCTTCAATAGGAACATATTTACTATCTTTCTCACCAATATATTGAGCTCTTGGTCTCATAATTCTGTTGTCTCGATATTGTTCTAATATATGAGCAATCCAACCAGAAGTACGACTTACTGCAAAGATTGGTGTAAATAAATCATGAGGAATGTTCATACTGTGATAAACAGTTGCACTGAAGAAATCAACATTTGGAATTAAGCCTTTTTCATCTTTCATACGCTTTTCAATAGCAAATGAAATATCAAATAATTCGCTTTGACCAGTTTCTTCAGTAATTTTACGGCTCATTTCACGTAAATATTTAGCACGTGGATCACCATCTTTATATACACGGTGACCAAAGCCCATTACTTTATCTTTATTAGCGAATCTCTCATCAAGGTAACTATCAACATTATCAGTACTACCTACTTCTTTTAACATTGCCATTACACGTTCATTTGCACCACCGTGTAGAGGCCCTTTTAATGAACCTACAGCAGCAACTATACCTGAATACATATCAGAGAGTGATGAAACAGCACAACGAGCAGTGAATGCAGATGCGTTTAATTCATGATCGGCATGTAAAATTAAAGCTTTATTGAATGCTTCAACCTCAATGTCAGTTGGAAGTTCGCCTCTTAACATGTATAAGAAGTTCGCTGCATAACTTAATTCTGAATTAGGTTTAACAGGTTCTTTCCCTTCTCTTACTCTTGCGAAAGCCGTAACTAATGAAGCAATTTTTGCTTGAATACGAATTGCTCTTTCATACTTTTTATCTTCAGATTCATCTTCAGCATCTGGATCGAAATGAGCAATATAAGATACAGATGTACGTAACGCTGTCATAGGATGAACATCATCAGTTACATACTCTTCAAAGTGTTTATAAACTCTTTCGTTTAGAGTCATAAACTCAAATAATTTTTCTTTCAATTCTTTTAATTCTTCTTTATTTGGAAGTCTATAATTCCAAAGTAAGAAAATAATTTCTTCGAATTGGGCATTTTCTGCGAGATCATCAATATCATAGCCCGCATATGTCAATTGACTGTCAATTATTGAGCTGATCTTAGTTTCAGCTGCAATAACCCCTTCTAAACCTCTTTGTAATTCTGCCATGATAAATTTCCCCTTTACTATTTCTTTATGAAATGGCTTTCACCTAGTATTATAGCTAAATTCAAACAATTTGTGAAACATTATAAATAACTTTAAACATGTAAAAATGGTATATTAGCTTGACCTTAATGTATGTTAACATCTTTAAAAGAGCGTGAAATTAAACTTTACATAGTATATAACTCATCAAATTTCAAAAATATTGTGATGTTTTCGTTTAGTTATCAAGAATGATTACAAAATATAAATATACATTTTAGTGAATTTTCACACTTTTTTGCGAAAAGAATTGTATAAATAGCCTTATAAGTGCATAATATAAATATCTTATAGTAAGGGAGATGTCTTATGGCTGAAAATTTACAAAGAGAATTGAGCAATCGTCATGTTCAATTAATCGCCATTGGAGGCGCTATAGGAACGGGGTTATTCCTTGGTGCCGGTCAAACAATTGCAATGACGGGTCCCTCAATATTGCTTACCTATATCATTATAGGATTTATGTTATTCATGTTTATGCGTGGATTGGGAGAAATTATAATTCAAAACACTAATTTTAAATCATTTGCGGATGTTACTAATAAATACATAGGACCATTTGCTGGATTTATTACAGGGTGGACATATTGGTTATGTTGGATTATTACTGGTATGGCTGAAGTTACAGCGGTAGCTAAATATGTTAGTTTTTGGTTCCCTGAAATACCTAATTGGATTAGTGCTTTATTTTGTGTATTAATCTTAATGTCATTTAACCTACTAAGCGCCAAATTATTTGGTGAATTAGAATTTTGGTTTGCAATCATTAAAATTGCCACAATTATTGCTTTAATCGTTGTAGGTATTGTCATGATTCTTTTTGCTTTCAAAACACAATTCGGACATACAAGTTTAACTAATTTATACAACCATGGAATATTCCCTAAAGGGGCTTCAGGGTTCTTCATGTCATTCCAGATGGCACTATTTTCATTCGTAGGAATCGAAATGATTGGTGTTACTGCTGGAGAGACGAAAGATCCTGAACAAACTATACCAAAGGCAATCAATAGTGTACCTATTAGAATATTAATTTTCTATGTTGGGGCATTAGCAGTAATTATGTCAATCATTCCTTGGTACAAAGTTGATCCAGATAACAGCCCTTTCGTTAAATTATTCGCTTTAATTGGAGTACCATTTGCAGCTGGAATAATTAACTTTGTGGTTTTAACTGCTGCTGCATCATCATGTAATAGTGGTATATTTTCAAATAGTAGAATGCTGTACGGACTATCTAATCAAGAACAAGCTCCACCAGCCTTCTCTAAAACGAACAAAAACGGTGTACCACACACAGCTATTATAGCTTCGTCAGCATTATTGCTAATTGCAGCGTTGTTAAATTATATTTTCCCTGACGCTACTAAGGTATTTACTTATGTTACAACTATTTCAACTGTACTATTTTTAGTTGTATGGGCATTGATTATTATTGCTTATATCAATTACAGTAGAAATAATCCAGAGTTACATAAAAAGGCAACTTATAAATTACCTGGTGGTCTATATATGGGATATGCAATATTAATATTCTTCATTTTTGTCTTCGGCTTATTATTTGTAAATGTCGATACTAGAAGAGCTATCTATTTAACACCTATTTGGTTTATTATTTTAGGTCTCATGTACTTACGATACAAAAAGGTAAGCAAACACGCGTAATAATAATAATTAATACCAGCGTTAGAATTGAAATGTCTAACGCTGGTATTTTTTTATCACCATTCAAGTTTTAAAACACAAAAACTGAGACATTATAAATAATGCCTCAGTCATGTAAAATTATATTTAAATTAAATTATAGTACGTTAGCGTAGCCTTCAAAGATTTTTCCTTGAGCTGCATCAACAGTAACTAACATATCGTTCTTAATTTCTTTAGTAGCTTTTTCAACACCAACTACTGTTGGAATACCTTTTTCTAAACCAACGATTGCACTTGGTGAAGTGATACCGTTCTCTTCAGTAATTAAACCAATAGCATTTTCGACATAAGGTACTAACGTTTCATCAACAGAGTTAGTAACAATGACTTTATCAGATAAATCTTTACCTTCTAAGTCACTTGCACTATCAGCAACAATAGCATGGCCTACTACTGATCCACGACCTACACCTTGGCCACGAGCAATTTCATCACCTACTAAGTGAATTTTCATCATGTTTGTTGTACCTTTTTCACCAGTAGGTACACCTGCAGTAATAATGATTAAGTCTCCATTAGAAACTCTACCAGTCTCAACTGCAGTTGCTACTGCGTTATTAAGTAATGCATCAGTGTTTTTACGTCCTTCTTTAACTACAGGATTAACGCCCCAAACAATCGCACATTGACGTGCAGTTTCTTCACTAGGAGTAACAGCGATAATATCAGAGTGTGGACGATATTTTGAAATCGTACGTGCAGTTGATCCACTCTCTGTTGCAGCAACAATTGCTTTAACATTTAAATTAAGCGCTGTATGTGCTACAGAAACACCAATGGCATTAACAAGAGATGTTTCAACTAACTTAGTACGGTCAGATAATAATTTTTTATAATCTTGCGCTGCTTCAGCTGAAACTGCGATATTTCTCATCGTTTTAACTGCTTCTTCTGGGTATAATCCCGCTGCAGTTTCACCTGATAACATAACTGCATCAGTACCATCATAAATGGCATTAGCAACGTCACTTGCTTCCGCACGAGTTGCACGAGGATTACGTTGCATTGAATCTAACATTTGAGTTGCAGTAATAACTGGTTTACCTAATTTATTACATTTTCTAATTAAATCTTTTTGAACCATAGGTACTTTTTCTGGTGGTATTTCAACACCCATGTCACCACGAGCAACCATTAAACCATCAGAAACTTCTAATATTTCGTCAATATTATCGATACCTTCTTGGTTTTCAATTTTAGGGAAAATTGTGATATGAGCTTTTTCTTCTTCAAGAATTTGGCGAATATCTAAAACATCACTAGGACGTCTTACGAAACTTGCTGCGATAAAATCAACATTTTCTTTGATACCAAAGCGGATATCATCAGCATCTTTATCAGTGATACCTGGTAAATTAACTTTTACTCCTGGTAAGTTAACACCTTTTTTATTTTTTAATTCTCCTGTATTTAAGATATCACATTTAACTTCGCCTTTATCTTTATTAATTTCTTTAACTTGTAGTTCAACTAAACCGTCATCTAATAAGATATAAGAACCTTCATTTACATCGTTAATTAAGTCTTCATAAGTAACTGAGAATTTCTCAGGAGTACCTTCAACTTCATTCATACTTACAATAACTTCTTTACCTTTTTCTAATTCAATAACGCCATCTTTCATATTATGCGTACGAATTTCTGGCCCTTTAGTATCTAATAATAGTGCAACAGTTTTATCTAAGCGTTTAGCAACTTTACGTATTGTATCAATTCTTGCTTTATGTTCTTCATGACTACCATGAGAGAAGTTTAAACGCGCAACGTTCATACCCGCGTTAATTAATTTTTCAAGCATTTCTTCCGATTCAGAAGCTGGTCCTATAGTACATACAATTTTAGTCTTTCTCATTATATAATCCTCCCATAATTTATATTGATAATTCTTTAGCTAATTGATACATATCTTTATCAAATTTATGATTACTTTCTCCAAAGATATCATCAAATGGTGTAGCAGTTAATTGATTATTTTTAATACCCACACCTTTAGCAGTTTCACCTTGTTTAAGTAATTCTACAGCGTGTCCACCTAACCTTGAAGCCAACACACGGTCAGCTCCAGAAGGGCTTCCTCCACGCTGAATATGACCTAAAACTGATACTCGAGTATCAATATTGATGTATTTCATTAATTCATCAGCACATTCTTGGCCACTCATACATCCTTCAGCGACCATAACGATAGAATGTTTCTTACCTCTTTTTATACCCTGTTCAATCTTTTCTGCAACATCTTTAATGTCTGTATGAACTTCGGGTACTACAATCGTCTCTGCGCCAACAGACAATCCTGCCCATAACGCTAAATCACCACAGTCTCGACCCATAACTTCTACTATAAAAGTACGAGCATGACTTGATGCAGTATCTCTAATTTTATCGACCGATTCAATAATTGTATTCAAAGCAGTGTCAAAACCTATAGTGAAATCTGTACCATTAATATCATTATCAATAGTACCAGGTATTCCAATAGTTTGAATTTCCTTACATTCTTCACTAATACGTTGAGCACCGCGATAACTACCGTCGCCCCCAATGACAACTAAGCCTTCAATACCACGTTTACGAAGGTTTTCAATACCTTTCTTACGCACATCTTCTTCTTTAAATTGAGGGCACCTATCTGAAAATAGGAACGTACCTCCACGTTGAATTGTATCCCCTACAGAGCCTAATTCAAGCTTGTGAATATCATCGTCAAGTAAACCTTGGTAACCATGATAAATCCCATAAACTTCAATATTATTGTAAATTGCTGTACGAACGACTGCTCGAACTGCAGCATTCATACCTGGTGAATCTCCACCGCTAGTTAAAACTGCAATTTTTTTCATGACGACATACCTTTCTTTAACTAGATTTATCTTTAACTCTAAATTACCACAATTTATTTTACTGTTCCATCAAAAGAAAGCCTTTCAACGGATGTAAACGTTTTAAATAATGAATTTTTTCTAAAATCATAAAAAAGAGCTAATAGCCTTTAAATCAAGACAATTAACTCTTAATAATTTATTCTACAACTGATCCTATGTGTCTAAATTTCTCGAAACGATCATTAGCTAAATCTTTACCAGATTTTTGGTTCAATTCATTTAGATGTTTCACAAAAACTTCTTTAATTGTTGAAGCTTGTGATTCTATATCTTTATGAGCACCACCTAAAGGTTCATTAATCACTTCATCAACAATATTTAAACCTTTAAGATCATTAGCTGTAATTTTCATAGTTTCAGCAGCAATTTTAGCTAAATTACTATCTTTCCAAAGTAAAGCAGCAGCGCCTTCAGGTGAAATAACTGAATAAGTACTATTCTCAAGCATAAGTACTTTATTAGATATACCTATACCAAGCGCACCACCACTACCGCCTTCACCAATAACGATTGCGATAACAGGGACTGTCAGTGATGCCATTTCAATTAGATTTTTAGCTATTGATTCACTCTGACCACGTTCTTCAGCTGCTTTACCTGGATAAGCACCTTTTGTATCAATAAAAGTAAAGATCGGACGGTTAAACTTTTCAGCTTGTTTCATTAAACGAAGAGCTTTACGATATCCCTCTGGATGAGCCATTCCAAAATTACGATAAATGTTATCTTTTGTATCTTTACCACGTTGCTGGCCGACTACAGTGACAGCTTGTCCGTTTAGATAACCAATTCCACCAATCATGGCAGGGTCATCTCTATAATTTCTATCTCCATGAAGCTCAATAAATGAGTCGAAAATATAAGGTATATAATCCAAAGTAGTTGGACGTTCTTGTAAGCGAGCAATCTGTACACGATCCCAAGGCTTCAAATTGGTATAAACTTTTTTAGTTTCTCTCTCAAGCGACGCTTCAAGCATATCTATTTCTTCTTGTAGATCAACTTCATTTTTCTCTTGAGATTCTTTTAACGATTCAATTTTATTTCTTATTTCAAAAAGTGGCTTTTCAAAATCTAACATTATTTACTCACCTCTTGATGTATATTTAAGATATTAGAAAGCGTTTCTTTCATATCTTTACGATGAATAACTTTATCTAATTGACCATGCTCTAATAAAAATTCAGCCGTTTGGAAGTCATCAGGTAACTTTTCATTAATAGTTTGTTCAATGACACGTCTACCAGCAAAACCTATAAGCGCTTTAGGTTCACTTAAATTAATATCTCCTACTGAAGCAAAACTTGCAGAAACCCCTCCAGTTGTCGGGTTAGTTATATATGAGATATATAATAAGCCTGCATCAGAATGACGTTTAAGTGATACACTTGTTTTTCCCATTTGCATAAGTGAAATAATGCCTTCTTGCATTCTGGCACCACCACTTGCTGAAAAGAGAATAAATGGTAGACGGTGTTCAGTACAGTAATCTATAATTCTGCAGATTTTTTCACCTACTACTGATCCCATGCTTCCCATTCTAAAACGGGCATCCATTACGGCCACTCCATATTTAATACCATCAAGTTCAGAAGTACCAGTAACTACAGCTTCATTTAATCCTGTCTTTTGTTGATCTTTCTCTACCTTTTCAATGTAGCCAGGGAAATCTAATGGATTCGCAGAGGTCATGCCCTTGTCGAATTCTACAAATGTCCCTTCATCTGAAATAGCTTCAATTCTCTTATGTGCAGTGAGTGCGATGTGGTGATCACAATTGAAGCACACATTTAGATTTTCAGCTAATTCTTTAGTGTACATAATTTTTTTACACTTTGGGCATTTAGTCATAATCCCAGCTGGCACATCATTTTGTTTAGAATCTTGAACTGTTAAATATTTCTTTTTCTTACTTCGATTAAAAAAATCTTTAAACATTGGTAAACCTCCAAATAACCTCTGTTACTACCATTTTTTAAATTTCCTGATTCAATATGCTCATGAATAAACTATATTCTAACCAGCATAGAAATCAACTTCAAAATTATTTTAAATCTGTCACTTTCATTGTTTTATCATAAATATCTTGAGGGTTAACTTCGATTCTTGCAACCCCTGATTCCATAGCAGCTTTGGCTACGCTTCTAGCAACAGATGGCGCAACTCTTTTATCAAAAGGTCCAGGAATACAATAATCAGGATTAAGTTCATCCTCTTCAATTAAGTCTGCGATTGCTTCTACAGCCGCTTTTTTCATATCTTCATTGATGTGAGTTGCTTCAACATCTAATGCACCTCTAAAAATACCAGGGAAAGCTAAGACATTATTAATCTGGTTAGGAAAATCTGAACGTCCTGTACCAATGACTTTAGCACCTGCTTCTTTAGCATTATCAGGTTTGATTTCAGGGTTAGGATTTGCCATAGCAAAGATAATTGGATCATCTGCCATGCTCTTAACCATATCTTTAGTTAATAAGTCTGCTACAGATACACCAATAAATACATCCGCATCTTTAATAACTTCTTCTAAAGAACCATCGATTTTATCTTTATTTGTCCAGTTAGCAACATAAGATTTAGTATCATTCATACCATGTTGTCGCCCTTCATAAATAGCTCCTTTAGAGTCGCACATAATCATGTCTCTAACACCATAAGAATATAAAAGTTTTACAATAGCAATTCCAGCAGCTCCAGCTCCATTTAGTACAACTTTAATATCTGATAAATCTTTATTAACAATTCTTAAAGCATTGATTAAACCAGCCATAGTAACAATTGCTGTACCATGTTGATCGTCATGGAATACTGGGATATTAGTTTCTTTTTTCAATGTTTCCTCTATTTCAAAACATCTCGGTGCTGAAATATCTTCAAGATTAATACCACCATAATTAGGCTGTAGTAATTTCACAGTATTAACAATTTCATCAGTGTCTGTCGTATCTAATGCAATAGGTACGCCGTTGATACCAGCAAAGCTTTTAAACAATACCGCTTTACCTTCCATAACAGGAATGCTAGCTTCTGCTCCAATATTACCTAAACCAAGAACAGCAGTCCCATCAGTTACCACAGCTACAGTGTTAGCCTTTATTGTATAATCATAAACTTTTCTTGAATCTTCATGAATTTCCTTACAAGGTTCAGCAACACCAGGTGAATAAGCTAAACTAAGCTCTTCTTTATTAGTTACTTTTATATTTGGTGTAATTTCTAATTTACCTTGATTCTCTTTGTGCATCTCTAATGCATCGTCTCTTAAAGACATGAAATCAACCCCTATTTTAAATAATTTTAAAGTTAAAAAATAACTGTACTTATTAGATAAAAATCGTGAATGTTGAATCTAGTATTTCTAATATTTAAAAACCCAATATACTTCATTTTAAGAATAGTTAGAAACGCATCTCATATGTAAATGAATACGTTAATTTAAATAATTCTTCGTGATACTATTCTTATTTATTAAAATTATTTTTTCTTCCGATTATAAGTTAAACAGTGTATAACCAAAACAAAAAATAATTACAAAGAAAAACTGATGGTTATTATCTTAACCATCAGTTAACTATACCATAGTTTAAAAATTGATAAAAGTTATATAAACCTAATATCACTAGGTTTTACAGACTCGATAAGTTGATAAATTGTCTCATCATCTTTATTTATATATCCTAAGTGTTTTATATCATTATTTTGTTCATTAAACGAACTAATCTCTAAAATGTTATTTTTCTCAATTGGTGTGTCTACTATCATTTCTTGCAACTTATCTGAAATCAATTGCGTATCACGTAGAATCACTTTTTTAGATGCTTTAATCTTTTGATTTTTAAATTCATTCACTTCAATGATCTGATTTATAATAAGTTGTAATTGTTGATTTCTTTTTTCAAATTTACCGATGACTATATACATTTCTTCATTAGATATTGAAGTTTCATATTTCTTGAATTTATCAGGAAATATCACACCGTCCATTAACAACATTCCATCATTAAGGGTTACGAAGGCCATGTTCTGTCCATTCTTAGTTCTTATTTGTTTAATTGCATCAAATTGAACTAATATAGGTTGGTGATTTTGAGCATTACCTAATTTATAAATTCCTAAGTATTGCTTTTTATCAAATTCTTTCTCAACAGGATGTTTAGATATGTAGAAGCCTAAATACTCTTTTTCATAATCACTAAGCATTTTATCAGGTAACTCTTCTTTATCTTCATAAGCTTGTTTCGGAGTTAATATGTCGAAAAGCATATCATCCTGCTCGACATCGGAGGCTGTATCTAAAACTTGATCAATAGTTTGTAATAGAGTAGCTCTATTTTTACCAAAATGATCAAACGCACCAACTAAAATTAAAGCTTCTAATAGTTTTCTACTTTTAACCCTTTTAGGAATTCTTCGTGTAAAATCAAAAAAATCTTTAAACTTGCCATTATTATATCTTTCATCAACAATCGTTTTTACACTCTGGTAACCTACACCTTTTATAGCTCCTAGAGATAAATAAATACCTTTTGAAGTTGCTTTATAATACCAATGACTTTCATTAATATTAGGTGGTAAAATATTTAATTTTTGATGCTTCGCTTCATCTATAATGGCAGAAGTTTTCTTTTCACTACCTATAACATTACTTAGAATATTGGCATAGAAATAGTTTGGATAATACACTTTTAAATAACTCATAATGTAGGCTATTTTAGAATAGCTCACTGCGTGCGCTCTAGGGAAACCGTAATCAGCAAATTTAAGTATTAAGTCAAAAATTTGTTTACTTATTTGTTCATTGTATCCATTTTGTTTGGCGCCATTAACAAAGTGTTGACGTTCATTTTCTAATACTGCACGGTTCTTCTTACTCATAGCTCTTCGTAAGATATCCGCTTCACCATAACTAAAGTTAGCGAATTTACTTGCAATTTGCATTATTTGCTCTTGATAAATAATGACACCATACGTACTTTTTAAAATGGATTCTAAGTCATTATGCAAATATTCTACTTTTGAAGGGTCATGTCTACGAGTAATATATGTTGGTATCTCTTCCATAGGTCCTGGACGATATAAAGATGTTACGGCAACAATATCCTCAAAATGCTCTGGTTGAAGTCTTTTTAGCACACTTCTAACGCCTTCTGATTCTAGTTGGAAAATACCTGTAGTATCACCTTGAGATAAAAGTTTAAAAACATTTTTATCATCAAACGGAATCGCTTCGACATCTATATCAACATCTAAATCTTTCTTAACTTGATTAACTATTTGATGAATAATAGATAAGTTACGTAAACCTAAAAAATCGATTTTTAATAAACCAATACGTTCCGCTTCTGTCATAGTCCATTGTGTTAATAAACCTGTATCACCCAATGTAAGTGGCGCGTATTTATATAAAGGTTGATCGTTAATAATAATTCCTGCTGCATGTGTTGATGTATGTCTAGGTAAGCCTTCTAATTTTTTACTCATTTCAAACCATAGTTCATTTCGGTGGTTTCGGTGAACAAAAGACTTAAAGTCCTCTTCTTGATATGCTTTATCTAGAGTAATCCCCAACTTGTGAGGAATTAATTTAGATATCTCATTTAAAGTCGTTTCATCAAAGCCCATAATTCTTCCGACATCACGCCCAACTGCTCTAGCAAGTAAATGACCAAATGTAACAATACCAGAAACATGGAGTTCACCATATTTTTCTTGAACATATTGAATCACTTTTTCACGTCTTGTATCTTCAAAGTCAATATCTATATCAGGCATAGTTACCCTCTCTGGATTTAAAAATCTTTCAAAGAGTAGGTTAAATTTAATTGGATCGATAGTTGTTATTTCTAATAAATAACTGACTAATGAACCAGCTGAAGAACCACGACCAGGTCCAACCATTACGTCATGTGTTTTAGCGTAATGTATAAGGTCACTAACTATAAGGAAATAATCTTCAAATCCCATTTTAGTTATAATTTCATATTCATGCTTAAGTCGATTTAAATATTGTTCATTATTCAGATTCCATTCATTCAATTTACGAATTAATACTGACCATAGATAATCTTTTGAAACTTCTCCATCAGGTGTGACATATTGAGGCAGTAACGATTGATGATATACCAATTCAGCTTTACATAAGTCTACGATGTCTTCAGTATTTTGTTTTATTTTCTCATCGATTTCTAACTCTTCAAATTCCTTCTGATCAGGAAAATGCTCACCAAAATCTTTACTATCGTTAATAATATCTAATTTAGAATTATCTTTGATGGCTTGTAAAGCAGAAATGGTATCAGCGTCTTCTCTATTCAAATATCTTGCTGACTTAAGCCATACTTTTTTTCTATTAACAATATCATTACTCGTATGATTGATATAAACATGTATTTTATCATTAAATGCTTCAATAATTTGTTTGTGAGTATTATCAATATCTTTGAAGATAATAATTAGATTTTTATCGTAACGTTTTAGCCATTCTAAAGGTACTTCCTCTTTTTCTTTCATCTTAATTGCAGAAGAAAGTTGATATAGCGCTTTTAACCCTCCATTATTTTGAGCTAATACGACTGTTTCAACTGTATATAAACCATCAGTTAATTTTATCGTCATGCCAAAAATCGGATGAATATCTTTTGCTATACACGCATCATAAAACTTAGGAAAGCCATATAAAACATGGGTATCTGTAATAGCAAGCGCACGATAACCTTCATTTTTAGCTTTATTGACCACATCTTCAATTTTCAAACTTGCGTTCAATAAATCGTATGCAGTATGAATATTTAAATGCGCAACCATGTTTGTATACTCCTTCCAGTTATTTAATCTTTTGTTTTAATGCATTAGCTAGATTATCAAATTCAGTCCAACTATATACAGAGACACCTGACGCATTCGGATGTCCACCACCACCAAAATCATTTGCTACATCATTAATAATGATTTTACCCTTTGAACGAATTCGACATCTAATTTGGTCTCCTTCATCTACACCAAACATCCAAATTTTCAAACCTTGAATATCAGCTATAGTATTTACAAATTGAGATGCTTCATTAGGTTGAATATTATATTCCTCTAAAATATCGCGAGTTATTTTAACCTGACAATAACCCACATTGTCTAATTCGAAATTCTGTAAAATGTAACCTTGGAAAGGTAAAAGTTTAGGATCTTTCTCTGACATTTTATTTAGTTCTGCATTAGGGTCAAAAGGAAAGGCAATTAATTTACTAGCCACTTCCATTGTGTGCGGAGTGGTATTGTTAAATAAGAATCTTCCTGTATCTCCCACAATGCCCAAATATAATACACGTGCAGTTTTTTCGTCTATAATACGCTCATCGTTAAAATGTGTAATAAAATCATAGATAATTTCACTTGTCGAAGACGCCTCTGTACTCACATAATTAATGTCGCCATATTGGTCTATCGCTGGATGATGGTCTATCTTCAATACTTTTAAACCATTCTGATAACGTTGGTCGTCAATACGCGGAGAATTTGCAGTGTCACAAACGATCACCAATGCTTCTTTATAAACTTCATCTGAAATTTCATCAAAAGTACCTATAAATTCTAAAGATGGTTCATTTTCTCCGACTGCATAAATATGCTTATTTGGATATTTAGCCTCTAAATAATATTTAAGTCCTAATTGTGATCCATAAGCGTCAGGGTCTGGTCTAACATGACGATGGATGATGATCGTATCGTTTTGTTCAATTTCTTGCATCATATCATTCATAATATTCTTCATTTTAAATTACTCCCTTAAAATACTCATTTATTGCTCAAAAGCCTTCAAACATTTGACAAATTACTAATGCGTTTGCAACCTTTTCGTTATTATTAATCATTGTTACTTCTAACTTAGCAAAATTTCTACCAACATCTAGCATTTCATAATGGACATCGATGGATGATTCAATAGGTACAGTTTTGATATAAACTATATTTAAGTTTTCAATCATTACATTACCTTTTTTGTATTTTCTCATCTCATGTCTAATCGTTTCTTCGATAATGCCCACAAAAACTGCTTTACTTAATGTGCCATAATGATTTGTTACTAGAGGAGAAACATCAACATTAATTCCATTTGAATTAATCGTAATATGCTTAGCAATTTGATCATTAATTGTATCACCAATTTGCGGCTGTCTTCCTAAAAGTTGCATTGACTTCAATACATCCTGTCTATTAATTACACCAATAGCTTTTTTATTATTATTAGTTACAGGCAGTAATTCAATGCCTTCCCATATCATCATATGCGCACAACTAGCCACTGTATTGGTAAGCTTTACACTAAGAGGATTACGTGTCATTATTTTCCCTAACTCATCCTCTTCATTCATATTGATAATTTCTCTACTTGTAACTATTCCTACTAATTTAAAATCCTCATTCACTATAGGAAATCTAGTGTGCCCTGTATCATTTGCTAACTTTTTATAGTCATTAATTTTCATGTAATCAAATAATACTGATAACTCATTAATAGGTTTGACAATATCCTCTACGACAAGAATTTCTTTACGAATTTTTTGATTATACATTGCTCTATTAATAATATTAGCGACTAGAAATGTATCATAACTTGATGAAATAATGGGCAGTTCGTGCTCATTTGCATATTCAACGACTTCTTTAGAAGGCTGAAATCCACCAGTTATTAATATTGCAGTGTCTCGTTTTAAGGCTTCCATTTGAACATCTGCGCGGTTTCCGACTATAAGCAATGTGTGACTTCCAATATATTTTAAAATATCTTGAAGTTCCATTGCTCCTATCGCAAATTTGGATACAGTTTTCCCTAATCCCTTCTTACCACCTAAAATTTGACCTTCAACAATGTTAGCAATTTCATTAAATGTTAAATTGTCTATATTATCCCTATTACGTTTCTCAATTCTTACTGTACCTACACGATCAATTGTAGCAACAATGCCAAGTTGACCTGCATCTTTAATCGCTCTATATGCTGTACCTTCAGAAACATCTAAAACTTTTGCAATCTTTCTAACAGAAATTTTAGAACCTACAGATAGTGATTCAATGTAATTTAAAATTTGCTCGTGTTTAGTCATCAAGTTACCTCTTTATTTCTATTGAACAGTGATAGCATTATTATAACTTTTAACCTCAAAAAAATCATGGCACAACTTCACTTAAAGTAAATTGAAATTCAAAACGAGATACATAATTACTTTTTTATTTAATTTTGAATAGAAAAATGAATTTAAATGGAAATTCCATTAAAACTCTATTAAAATAAAGTTGAGGAGGGATGTACTTATGTATAAACATATTTTACTTGGTGTAGACACTCAATTAAAAAATGAAAAAGCATTAAAAGAAGTGTCTCATTTAGCTGGTAAAGACACAGTTGTAACTATTCTAAATGCTATTAATGAACAAGATGCTCAAGCTTCTATCAAAGCAGGAGTTCACTTGGATGAACTAACTGAAGAAAGAAGCGAACGTTTAGAGAAAACAAGAAAAGCATTAGAGGACTACGGTATTGATTATGATCAAATCATTGTTAGAGGAAATCCTAAAGAAGAGTTATTGAAACATGCTAATAGTGGTAAATATGAAATTGTTGTTTTAAGTAACCGTAAAGCTGAAGATAAAAAGAAATTTGTACTCGGTAGCGTAAGTCATAAAGTAGCTAAACGAGCTACAATCCCTGTATTAATCGTTAAATAATTAATAGAAATTCCCGATTCTTCTTAAAAAGTTTAAGAATCGGGAATTTTTTATAAACATTAAATTATTCAAAATATCAAATTAAAATTCAACTGATTGACCTGGCTCTAGAATTTGAACTTCACCTACATTAACAGCATCCTTAAACTGATTTGGGTCCTGTTCGATTAATGGGAAAGTATTGTAGTGAATTGGTACACTGATTTGCGGTTTAATTAATTCATTTATCGCATAACTTGCGTCATCAATGCCCATTGTAAAATTATCTCCAATAGGTACGAAGCATACATCAACAGGATGTCTATCTGCAATTAATTTCATATCACTAAATAAGCCAGTATCTCCTGTGTGATAAATCGTTTTACCTTCAGCTTCGATAACAACTCCCATAGGCATACCTAAATATACTGGAATACCATCTTCATGTGTAAAACTAGAGCTGTGGAAAGCTTGAACAAATTTTACAGTACCAAAATCGAATTTAGCTTTACCACCGATATTCATACCATGTACATTTTCAACACCGTGATAAGTTGATAAGTAACCTTGTAATTCCGCAGAACCAATAACTACAGCGTGGTTTCTGTTCGCTAGTTCAACTACATCACCAAAATGATCTTCATGTCCATGAGTTAAAATAATGTAGTCTACATCTAAAGTTTGTTCATCTAAATCGCATTTGTCATTTCCAGAAATAAAAGGATCGACAATTACTTTTTTACCATTTCCTTCAAAATAGATTGTTGATTGACCATGAAATGAAAGTTTCATTTATATAGCCCTCCTCAAATTTTATCTGTAATCATTATACCCTAGCTACTCCCTCTTATAACACTGTATATCAAAATGACTACAAACATGTTTATCATGATTCGATTTTTGAAAACTAAGACTATTTAGAATAAAATTAAATTACATTAATACTATGGAGGCAAATTAAAATGACTAAAATAGATGAAATCATTAAAGTCTTACAACAACAAAATGCAGATGCAGCCTGGATTACGACGCCACTTAATATTTACTACTTCACTGGATACCGTAGTGAACCTCATGAACGTTTATTTGCCCTACTTATTCAAGCTGATGGGGAACCAGTACTATTTTGTCCAAAAATGGAAGTAGAAGAAGTAAAAGCTTCTCCATATGAGGGAAAAATTATTGGTTACCTAGATACTCAAAACCCCTTTGATTTATATCCTCAAACGTTTACTACATTACTGATTGAAAGTGAACATTTGACTGTTAAACGTCAACGTGAATTATCTCAAGCTTTCAATGTACAAGTTTATAGTGATATAGATCAATCTATTAAAGATTTAAGAAACATAAAATCCTATGAAGAAGTAACTAAAATTAAGAAAGCCGCTGAATTAGCTGATAAGTGTATAGAAATCGGCGTCGCTTATTTAAAAGAAGGTGTTGAAGAACGAGATGTCGTGAATCATATTGAAAATGAAATAAAAAAATATGGTGTTAACGAAATGAGTTTTGACACTATGGTACTATTCGGGGATCATGCTGCTTCTCCTCACGGAACACCTGGTAATAGAAAGTTAAAACAAAATGAGTATGTTTTATTTGATTTAGGTGTTGTTTACGAGCATTATTGTAGTGATATGACGAGAACGGTAAAATTTGGTAACCCTAGCGAAGATGCTCAAAATATTTATAAAACCGTATTGAAAGCTGAGCAATCTGCGATTGAGGCTATCAAACCTGGAGTAATGATTAAAAACATTGATAAAATTGCTCGAGATATTATTAGCGAAGCGGGATACGGCGACTATTTCCCTCATCGATTGGGCCACGGCTTAGGATTAGAAGAACACGAATATCAAGACGTTTCCAGTGCCAATGAGAACCCTTTAGAAGCGGGAATGGTGATAACTATAGAACCAGGCATTTACGTCCCTGATGTTGCAGGTGTTAGAATCGAAGACGATATACTAGTGACTGAAAACGGATATGAAATCCTTACAAAATATCAAAAATAATAATTTAAGCATTATAAAACTCGGCTAAGTTAGTACCTAGCCGAGTTTCTTTTTAATTATTGATTAAGCGCATCTTCAACAGAAGTATATTCTAAGTTAAACGCTTCAGCTACACCCTTATTCGTAACATGACCTTTGTAAGTATTTAATCCTAAGGATAACGCATGATTTGATTTAAACGCTTCACGATAACCTTTATTAGCTAAAGTTTGCGCAAAAGGTAATGTAGCATTATTTAAAGCTAATGTTGATGTACGTGGTACAGCGCCAGGCATATTAGCCACAGCATAGTGAACAACACCATGTTTTGTATAAGTAGGATCGTCATGTGTAGTAATTTTATCAGTTGTCTCGAAAATACCACCTTGGTCAATAGCGATATCTACTATCACTGATCCTGCTTTCATTTGCTTAATCATATCTTCAGTGACTAAGTTGGGAGCTTTAGCACCTGGAATAAGTACAGCACCAATAACTAAGTCACTATCTTTAACGAACATTTCAATATTTAGTGGATTGGACATAATTGTATGTACTCTTCCATTAAATAAGTCATCAAGTTCTTGTAAACGTTTTGGATTAACATCAAGCACAGTGACATCAGCGCCTAAGCCTAAAGCAATCTTAGCTGCGTTAGTACCGGCTTGACCTCCACCTATAATTGTTACTTTCCCTTTAGGTACACCTGGTACGCCACCGAGTAATATTCCCATGCCGCCGTTAACTTTTTGTAAGAACTCAGCTCCGATTTGAGTTGACATTCTTCCGGCAACTTCGCTCATAGGTGATAATAATGGTAATGATTTATCAGGTAATTGCACTGTTTCGTATGCAATACCAATAACTTTATTATCTACTAAAGCTTGAGTTAATTTCTCTTCATTAGCTAAATGTAAATAAGTGAAGAGAATTAACCCCTCTTTAAAGAATTGATATTCAGATTCTAATGGTTCTTTAACTTTGACTACCATATCTACATCCCATATTTTCGCCTGTTCAGATACGATCTCTGCTCCAGCTTCTTTGTAGTCAACGTCTTCAAAATATGAACCTAGTCCTGCGTTTGTTTCAACAAAGACTGTATGTCCTTGCTCTACAAGTGCATGTACGCCACTTGGTGATAAACTCACTCTGTTCTCGTTATTTTTTATCTCCTTTGGAATACCAATTTTCATTCCATCCACCTCCTCTTACATCCTAACGCGAAAGTATTGAAAGCGCAATCATAAAAAATACACAAATTTGTAATTATTGATAATTAAATATTCTGTCAATTATGTTAAAATAGAGTTAAGAAACATGAAGGGGGCACGAGCGATGATTACGTATAAAAATATTTTAATCGCAGTCGACGGTTCACACGAAGCAGAATGGGCTTTTAATAAAGCTGTAGGAGTTGCTAAACGTAACGATGCAAAATTAACAATTGTAAATGTAATCGATTCAAGAACATACTCTTCTTATGAAGTCTATGATGCTCAGTTCACTGAGAAATCTAAACATTTTTCTGAGGAGTTACTTAAAGGTTATAAAGAAGTAGCTTCAAATGCAGGAGTAAAAAATGTAGAAACACGTTTAGAATTTGGCTCACCTAAAGCGATTATCCCTAAAAAATTAGCACATGAAGTAGGTGCTGATTTAATCATGAGTGGTACTTCAGGTTTAAATGCTGTAGAACGTTTTATTGTAGGTTCAGTATCAGAAGCAATCGTACGCCACGCGCCATGTGATGTTTTAGTTGTACGTACAGAAGAAATTCCTGAAGATTTCCAACCACAAGTAGCTACGCCTAGATTACGTGAAAGATATCAAGATTAAATTTAATATTTAAAAGTAAGAATATATTCATTTAATAGCCTATCAACGTCATTATAAAAGTCGTTGATAGGCTTTCTTAATTTTATTTCTCTCTCTAGTTAAAAATTAAAAATCGCATAACCATTCATATGGTTATGCGATCACAAGTTATACTTTTACCTATTAATCAATTATTAGTTTCAGTGTTAACACTTTGTTCTTCAGATGATTCCTCTTTTAGCCCACCATATTTGATAACGTCACGAGAAATCATAACTTCCTCGTCAGTTGGTACAACTAATACTTTTACTGGGGAATGGGGATAGTTAATATACCCTTCATCTCCGTGAAGACTCTCATTTTTCTTCGGATCCCAATATACACCCATAAATTCAAGTCCCTCTAGAACTTTACCTCGAATAATATGAGAATTTTCTCCTATACCAGCTGTGAATACAATAACATCAACGCCATGCATTCTAGCCGCATAAGAGCCAATGTATTTATGAATCTTCGATGCAAATAAATCAAGTGCTACACGTGCACGATGACGTCCATGTTTAGCTTCTTCAGTTAAGTCTCGTAAATCACTTGACGTACCAGTTAAACCTAGTAAACCGGATTCTTTATTCAAAATATTTAATACTTCGTCTGCATTTTTACCAGTCTTTTCCATAATAAACGGAATCAACGCTGGGTCTAGATTACCTGAACGTGTACCCATTGTTACACCTGCTAATGGCGTGAAACCCATAGATGTATCAATTGATTCTCCGCCATCAATCGCAGCTATTGACGCACCATTACCAATGTGACAAGAAATAATTCTTAAATCTTCGATCGGTCTTCCTAAAATGTCTGCCGCTCTTCTAGATACATACTTATGACTTGTACCATGGAAGCCATATTTACGAATGCCATAATCTTCATAATAATGATAAGGTAAACTGTATAAATAAGCTTGTTCAGGCATTGTTTGGTGGAAAGATGTATCAAATACAGCTACATGAGGGATATTTGGTAATAACTTTTTAAAAGCTCTTATTCCCATTAGATTAGCTGGGTTATGCAGTGGAGCTAACTCACTTAACTCCTCAATTTGAGTCTCTACCTCATCCGTTACAACTACTGATTTTGGAAATTTCTCTCCCCCATGCACTACACGGTGACCTGTTCCTTCAATTTCATTGATATCTTCAATCATGTGATGTTCTTTAAAGCTTTCTAACATAATATTAACTGCTTCTTCATGATCATTTATATCTCTAACGTCAGTAAGCTTTTCCCCTTCAACTACAATCGTGAAAATAGAATCGCTTAAACCAATACGCTCGATGACGCCTTTGGTTACTAACTTTTCTTCCGGCATTCTGATTAACTGGAATTTCAAAGATGAACTACCAGCATTTACCGCCAAAATTAATTTTGACATAGGTCATTGTCCTCCATCATTTGTTTAGTTATATTTTTCACACAGTTCATTTTATCATTATTACAGTTTGAATACTATATTGTTACAGATTATTTTTTTGTATGATTTGTGTCCATCCATTGATTTAATTCACTAATAAACCCTTGAAATTGCTGTGGATTTTTAAAATCAGGAATATTAGCTAATAAGACTTCAACAGGTTTAGTCTCTTGAGGTTGTTTTTTCTGTAAAATAAGTATAGATTTTCGTGCTTTTTCATTTTTAAATAACGTTGTTGGTAGATTTAAAAATGCTTGCATTTCAGTATCTGTAGCAATAAATTTTTCTAACTGTTTCACTTTATCTCCAGTAAAAATGTTACTTGGAACGACTAAAAACGCATAACCTGCCCCTTTTAATGCATTTATAGCTTGTTCAATTAATAAATAATGAGAGTAACTGTGCCCCTCATCAAAGCCAAGTTTCATTTCTTTACTACGCTCATCTACTGGATAATAGCCAATTGGGAAGTCTCCAATTACCACATCTGCTTCTTCTAAAGGCAGTGGCATAATAGCATCTTGAGGGTATACATCAAATGGAATTTCTAAGAAGTTAGCTAAATGTACACTTACTCGAGATAACACTGGATCTACTTCAATGAGATGATGCATCGTTGTTTTATCCGAAAGTACCTCCTTAACAGAAGCACTTAGGTGTCCAGCACCACTAGCGATATCAACAACATGCATCTCCTCTTTATCTTGCATGAATCGTTCAACTAAGAAACCAAGTATTAAACCTATTGAATCAGGAGTAATTTGGTGGTTTGCTTGAATATTCTCTTCTTGCATTAAACTTAAATATGCAAATTGAAATGCTTTTCTTCTATCTTGAAGTGTAGCTTGTTCGAGTAAATCTCTTTTATTGGTATAAATTTCCTCCATAGCTAACCCTAAATTTTCAATGAAGCTTTGTCCATTCTCTTCATTTAAGGATTTAGCTTTTTCATCTAATGCATGGAATAAGCGTTCCATAATTGTATTTTCTTCAGTCATAAAAAACCCTCTCTAACCAAAAGTGCCCATTCATAATTTATAGAAATTAAACACTTTATCTAACTTTCAATTTCTTAAACAAGTATGGACACTTAGTTAATCACTGTCAATGATACGAATTCAACTTAAATGTTGCGATACGCTTCTAAAGCAGCATCAAAATCTGGGAAGTTAGTACCTTCACTAACAATTTCTTTATAAACAATTTTGTTACTTTCATCTAATACAAAAACTGAGCGTGCTAATAATCTTAATTCTTCCATAACTACCCCAAAGTTTTCACCGAAAGATAGGTCTCTGTGATCACTTAATGTAACAACATTTTCTAAACCATTAGACGCACACCATCTTTTCTGAGCGAATGGTAAATCAACAGAAATTGTTAATACTACACCATCTTCTTGAGATGCTTCTTCATTAAATTTACGTGTTTGTTGGTCACATACTCCTGTATCAATAGAAGGAACTACACTAATTAATTTCTTTTTCCCTTTATAATCTTCTAATGTTATTTGATTTAAACTATTGTCTAATACAGTAAAGTCGGGTGCAATGTCACCTTCTTTTACCTGTTGACCTGACAATGTAATAGGATCATTTTTAAAAGTAATTTCAGTCATTATGATGACCTCCTATATTTTAAGTATTTAATATTATCATACGACAAATTTTAGTAGTAATTCAATTTTTTAATGTAAACAATTTAATTTTCAAATGAGCATTAAACTCTTATAGGTATCATTAATTACATATACATCCAAAAAAACTGACATCTAGATTAAACGAATAATCTTAACGTCAGTTACTAAAGATTAGTGCATCAACTGCATTACATAATCATATATATTTTTTAATATAAGGACTGCAGTTACTAAAATAAATAAATTTTTAACGTATCCAACGCCCTTTTTCAAAGCAAAATGAGCACCAAAATAAGAACCTACAATCATACTTAATGCCATAATGAATCCATAAGTAAAATTGACCTGACCTAGCATGATAAAAAGTAATAACCCACCAATATTTGATGCAAAGTTCAGAACTTTTGCATTACCAGCTGCACTTAAAAAGTCAAACCCAAACATGAGTAAAGTAAATAACATGAATGAGCCCGTACCTCCACCTAAAAAGCCATCATAAAATCCTAAAATGATAAACATGATTGAAAAAATGAATGCCTTAATAAATGTAAATGAAGTGAAGCTTCTGACACTACCCCAATCTTTTTTTACAATAGTGTATACAATAACTATCGTTAAAACGACAATAATGAGTGGCTTTAATATATTCGCGGGTAAATAAGTTGCTAAGATTGCTCCTGCTCCTGATGCAATAAATATAAATGGGAAAAGCTTCCCGACTACTTTTAAATCTACTTTTCCAGAACGTATAAATTTAAAAGCACTTGTTAATGTACTAAATGAACTTGCAAATTTATTAGTTCCTAATGCAATTGAGGGTGGTAACCCTACTGCTAAAAGTGCAGGAGTAGAAATTAATCCACCGCCACCAACTACTGAATCAATAAACGAGGCGATAAACCCAAAAAACATAATAGTAACGATTACAGATAGATGCCAATCCACTTACTTCATTCTCCCCTTTATTATTAGATGGTTCGCTCGCCAATACTTAATTTTTAAAATAAATCTTCAATTAAAGCATCAGTTGATTGTTCTTTCTCACTTTTATAATTTTGATCGATAGTCATCGTTTCAATATTATCCACTGCTGTTTGAACCATATCATCAAAATTGAATACCCCTTCATATTTCTCAACTTTATCAAAGTCAGGTTCGGTTACAGGATTTTTAGGTGTAAAGATTGTACAGCAATCTTCAAATGGCTGGATAGATGTTTCATAAGTACCAATATCTCGAGCCTTTTTAATAATGTCTTCTTTATCGAGTGTTAATAATGGCCTTAAAACTGGTGTGGAAGTTACATGATTAATGGCATACATACTTTTTAGTGTTTGACTGGCAACTTGACCTAAATTTTCCCCATTAACGATGGCATTTGCACCAATTTTATGAACTAACGCATCGGAAACACGCATCATCATGCGTCGTGTTGAAGTCATTGTATATCGAGGGTGAACAACCTTATTAATTTGTTTCTGTAGTTCAGTAAAAGGAACAATGTGTAATTTAATAGGTCCTACACGCTCTGATAAAATACGTGTGAGTTCAATCACTTTATCTTTAGCTTTCTCACTTGTAAATGGTGGACTATGAAAGTGAATTGCCTCAATTGTAACCCCACGTTTCATTACTTCCATACCTGCCACCGGTGAATCGATACCGCCACTTAACATTAGTAACGTCTTGCCACCAGTTCCTACAGGTAAGCCTCCTGAACCTTGAATAATTTTTTCGAAGATATACACCTCATCCAAACGTATTTCAACTCTCACTTCATGGTCAGGTTGTTTAACATTAACCGAAACACCCTCAACATTCTTGAGTATCGCGCCACCAACTTCACGTTGTAAAGCATAGGTATCTAAATGAAAGGATTTATCTACACGTTTTACATCTATTTTAAAAGTAGAGCCTTCATCAAAATCACGAGCTAGCTGAATCGCTGCTTCATATATTGCTTCTTCTGTTTTATCGGTCTTAATCACAGGACTTATGGATTTAATTCCATAAACTTTAGTTAAACGATGAATAATTTCATTCATATCCGCATCTTGATCCATATCGACATACATGCGATCTCGTTTACCTTTTACATGGTACCCTTGTAAGGGAATTAACGCGCGTTTTACGTTATCCTTTAATTGATTAACGAACATTTTACGATTTGTACCTTTTAACGTCAATTCACCATATCTTACGAGCAAATGATCGTAGTGCATTATTTTAACAACTCCTTAACTTCTTCATATACTTGTTCAAATACTTCTTTAAATCTTTGAATATCCTCTTCAGTTGTATGAACTCCCATAGATATTCTTATACTAGCTTCTATTCTTGCATCAGGAACTCCCATTGCTAATAGCACTTCGTTAAGTTTCCCACGTTTAGATGAGCAAGCACTTGTTGTTGATATCATTACACCATGTTTTGAAAAAGCATTAACAAGCACTTCACCTTTAACACCTGGAAAGCTAACATTAATAATTTGGGGTGCACTATCCTTAGGGGAATTAATGTAAACGCCTCTAAATTCTTCTAAAAATGTTCTAACTGACTGATTCATTTTAATTAATTTACGACTGGCTTCATCTAAACGACCCATGGTAAGTTTGATTGATTTCACCATTGAAACAGCCATTGGCAAATTAACAGTGCCACTTCTCAAACCATACTCTTGACCGCCACCATGCACAACTGGCTCAATAGTTTGTATATTTTTAATAATTAAAAGTCCTTGCCCTTTTAAACCATTAAATTTATGTCCGCTTAAACTCAAGCTATCAACACCATTTAAATTCATAGACACTTTCCCAAGTGCTTGTACAGCATCTACATGTAAGTGTGCTCGTGGATAGTCTTTTAAGATATTAACAATATCTTGAATTGGTTGAATTTGGCCCATAATATTATTCACGTACATACATGTGACCAACCCAACTTTATCTGACATTAAAGATTTTAAATGTTCAGTATCAATTTTACCATCACTCTTAACATCAACATATTTAAGTTTAAAACCTTGTTTCTCCTCTAAATATCTCATCACTTCTAATACAGAGGGATGTTCTAAGACAGAGGTAATAATTTCATTAGCTGTTTCCCTTTTTCTATAAGCGATTCCTTTAAGAGCCATATTGTTAGATTCTGTAGCACCACTTGTAAATACGATATGGTACAGGTGATTTAAATTTAAAACACTGTCTATTTCTTCTTTAGCTTGCTTCAGTACTTGTTCAGCTTGTAAGCCAGCTTGATGAGGGCTATTAGGATTGAAGTACAATGATTGATTCACTTTAACGAAGGAATCAATAACATCTTGATCAGCTTTTGTAGTGGCTGCATTGTCTAAATAAATCACTGATAACACTTCTCTTTCACTTTAATAAATTCTTTAATCGGAAAATGATTACCCCGAACGCTAATCATTTTATAAATTTGGATACTCAAGCATTATACTATTTTCTAGCAAAATTAAAAGAGAGCAAGACAGAAATGATTCACTAAGAATAAAAATTCTGTCTTGCTCTTATAAAATATGACCTATTCTTTAATAACTTGTTCTTCAATATGTTTAGTAATTCCAGGTTCTACACTTTCAAGTGCTTGTTCTGAAATTTCGATAGAACGTTTGTAGCGATTATTTTTGAATAAACGCTCCGCTTCGTTAAGACTCTTATCAACACTATTATGATCTTTACGATATCTATTACCATATTGAATTAATTTTTCAGCGTATACTGCATTGACTAATACATCATTCGCTTCATCTTCAAACGTATTCATTTGAATAACGATTTTAGCAACTTTATCTTTTAGCTGTTTAACATGTATTGGGCGTTCACTAAATTGATTATTAACTTCACGCACTTCATTATCAATTTCATTTTTCATAATGATGAAACGTTCAGGAACACTTGTTAAGTTTGAAGCTAATAAACGTCTATATACTTCTTCTTTCTTAGATTGAACTCTTAATAAATTGTCTTCTGCTTCTGCTTCATCTTCACGCAATTTAATAAGATGATTTTGAAGTTTATCTTGTTTCTCATTGATAACTGAAACGTGATCTTCAAGATATTGTAAATTATCTTGAACTTCACTATATCTAACTGCCGACTTAGACATTTCTTTTAAGATGTCATCATAAACCGCAATGAGATTTTGAATTTCATTTTCAAATTGACGGACACTTTGTGCATCAGATTCATTAATATAATAATTTTCACGCACATATTCGATTTCAGTTTGAAGTGTATAGTTCATGTCTTTAGCTTTGAATAAATCGTCTGTAATGACATCTTTCGTTTCTTCGACTTCATTTTTAGCTTTTACTTCATGCTCTATTAGATCATACATCTCATCTAACTTATCATTAATACTTTCAAGCTTATCATTAGCTTGATCTAATTCTAGCCGACTTATCATAGGTTCTACAAAACTTAATTCGGTTTTTAAACTTTGTAAGTTTCCATCAACTTTAACATGATCTAAATCGTATCCTTCAACTTTCAAGTCTCTACAACCATATTTTAAATCTTGGAATTGACCTGGTAATTCTTTTTGAGTTTCGCGAATTAAATCAGGTATCTCTTCCATATAAGCTTTAAGACTATTCATCTCTTCGTGTAGAGCAGCTATATGATTATGAGCTTGAACATAATTCCCTTCTGATTTAAGTGTTTCATACTCATTTAATTTCGGTTCAAATTTCTCAATTTCTTTCTCTAAAGGCTGAGCAGCTTCTCCAAATTGATGACGATTAGCCAATACATCACGTTTCATTTCACGATGATCGACCTTACATTTATCGTATAATGCTTCGTTGTCTTTATGTAAAGCTAAAACTTCATCTACTTGAGATACTTGTTGATTATAATTGTTTTCATATTGATCCATAAGTTCATGCGCATCATCAATTTCAGTTTGCGCTGCAGAAAACTTAAATTTATCAAGGTATTCCTCAGCATTATGAATTTTTTCTTCAACGGGAGCTAAGTATTTATTTGTACTTTCTGTGTTGTCTTTTTTCATTGCATCATACTTAGTCTTAGTTTCACCTTTTAAGTTTAAATTTTGTAATTTTTTCAAGTTGTCATCAAAAGGTAGTTTTTCAATTTCATTTTTACGCTCTTCAGCTTTTTCAATTGAATTTCTCTTATTCGAGCGCATGTAGAACATTACGCCTATCGCAATTAATATAATTACGAGTATTGCTAATATGATAAATAACACCATATACTTCTCCTCCTATTTTATCATCTTTCATTATAACGTAAATTCTCTTTTCATTAAAATAGAAAATGTATTAATTGCTAGATTATTTTCAAAACTTTATACTTATTAAAAACTTTCGTATGAAGGGGTACAGTTATGACTAACGTAAAAGAAACAAATTATTTGATGCTTACCAAGCAATTAAAGAGTTTAATCGAGGATGAACATCATTTAATTGCAATTTTAAGCAACACTTCTGCCCTAATCAATGATCATTTAGATCAAGTTAATTGGGTCGGATTCAATTTAATAGAAGATAATGAACTTATCTTAGGTCCATTTCAAGGTCATCCGGCTTGTGTGCATATCGAAATAGGTAAAGGTGTATGTGGTACTGCTGTTTCTGAAGATGCTACACAACGTGTAAGTGATGTTCACCAATTCCCTGGGCATATCGCATGTGATGCGAATAGTAAATCAGAAATAGTAATACCTATTCATGTTAATGATAAAATTATTGGCGTCCTAGACATTGATGCACCGATAAAAGATAGATTTACTTGGGATGATCAAGAAGGCTTAGAGCAAGTCGTTCAAATTCTAGAAAAACAATTAAATCAATCATAAATAAGTGTTGACAGTTCTCAATAAACTGGTACAATGAAATTTGTGTGAATTAACGAAAATAGCAGTTGTATATTATCAAGCTCTATGTTGTTCCCGACGCGGACGTGTCACGTAACTGACGCTATAAGGTGAAGACACATAAAACAATATATCTCGATAAGCATATAACACTCTTTTTTGTTTTTTCATAACAACAAAAAAGAAAAAGGAGGAGTCTCACATGGCTCGATTCAGAGGTTCAAACTGGAAAAAATCTCGTCGTTTAGGTATCTCTTTAAGCGGTACTGGTAAAGAATTAGAAAAACGTCCTTACGCACCAGGACAACATGGTCCAAACCAACGTAAAAAATTATCAGAATATGGTTTACAATTACGTGAAAAACAAAAATTACGTTACTTATATGGAATGACTGAAAGACAATTCCGTAACACATTCGAAATTGCTGGTAAGCAATATGGTGTACACGGTGAAAACTTCATGATTTTACTTGCTAGTCGTTTAGACGCAGTAGTTTACTCATTAGGTTTAGCTCGTACACGTCGTCAAGCACGTCAATTAGTTAACCATGGTCACATTGAAGTAGATGGTGGACGCGTAGACATCCCATCTTATTCACTAAAACCTGGTCAAGTGATTACAGTACGTGAGAAATCACAAAACTTAAACATCATTAAAGAGTCTGTTGAAATCAACAACTTCGTACCAGAATATTTAGACTTCGATGCTGACAGCTTAAAAGGTACTTTCGTTCGCTTCCCAGAACGTAGCGAGTTACCAGCTGAAATCAATGAACAATTAATCGTTGAGTACTACTCAAGATAATCGATTTCTTCAAATTTTACCCCAATTCCTTTCCGGAATTGGGGTTTTTTTAATGCCACTTCCTCATCAATGAAGGTTAGTGGCATTTATGCATAAGCTTTAGCTTAGGCGTTCCTTTCTTTAACCAGTTATGAAATTACTGGTTCTTAGTGCATGAGCTTTAGCTCATGTATTCCTTTATAATTTTGAGGTTAGTGGCATTTATGCATAAGCTTTAGCTTAGGCGTTCATTGTTCGCCCTACAACTTAAACATTTCTTCAGGTATGTCTGAAATAATTCCATCTACTCCATAATGTAAAAGTTTCTTAGCCGCCTTAGGTTTATTAACTGTGTAAGGTAATACTTTTAACATTTCTTCATGGGCATGTTTCATAAATCTTTTAGTAACTAACTTATAATTTGGATTCGCATAATCTGCAATCTCCGCAATTTCTTTAAAGTATGGTAATTTATACCAATATTTCTTTTTACTCAATAATACGCCTAATTCGTATTCTAAATTCATATTTGCTAACTTCTTAACACAATCAAAATCAAATGATTGCAATATCACTTTGTGAGAAGGCATATCTTTTTCTTTTAACTTATCTACAATCATCTCTTCAATACCTGGATATTGAGATGGTGTCTTGATTTCTATAAGTAGCTTTTTTGAAAAATTATTAACTAAATCAAGCACCTCATCAAATGTAGGTATACGTTCACCTTTGAACGCATCACCTCTTTTTACACCAAAATCAAATTCTCTTAACTCTTCTAAAGTATAGTCTTTGACTTTACCTTTCCCATTAGATGTACGATCAATAGTATCATCATGAATAATAACAAGTTGTTTATCCTTAGTATAATGTACATCAATTTCTAACATATCTATATGAAGCATAAGTGCATGTTTATATGCAATAAGTGTATTTTCAGGATAATCTTCAGGCAAACCTCTATGTGCTACGATTTGAAAAGTTTGATTTGGACGTGCAATTTTCATGAAAGTCACCTTTCTTTTAATCTTTTTTAAATTACTCTAAACTTAAATTACCACAATGACACAGGAGGTCAATCTAAATGGTAAAGCATGATTTCAAAGTAGTTACTCAGTGGAAAGGTGGACGGAATGAGATAGGCACTGTTCAAGGAGATTTGATTAACGAACAGATTTCAATCCCCTATTCTTTAGGTGGTCAAGGCATAGGTACAAATCCTGATGAAATGTTAGTATCAGCAGCTTCCTCATGCTATATTATTTCACTCGCTGCAACTTTAGAAAGAGCTGGATATAAAGATATACGCATTAATCAACAATCTGTTGGCACTGCCTCCTTTGAAAATGGAAAATTCAAAATGGAGTGTATTACACACTATCCTAAAATTAATGTCGACAACAATCATAAAGATAATCTAAAGAAGAGACTACTAAAACTCTTAAAAATTGCGGATAATAATTGTATGATTTCAAATGCTATAAAAAATAATGTTGAAGTGCGTATTGAACCAACTTTAGTTTAAATTGCAAAAGCTATCACAAATTGGAAACATGTAAACGTTTTATAAGTGTGATAGCTCGATATTTAGGGTTTTAAATATTCAGAATATTTGCTAAAATAGAAAAATCTTACAGTGGGAGGAATGTTTATGCAGTATTACCAACCTTTATTATTAACTCCAGGTCCAACGCCAGTTCCAAATTCAATTATGAGCGCGATTCAATTACCTATGGTCGGACATAGATCAAAAGATTTTGAAGACATAGCTGATGAAGCATTTAAAGGTTTGAAACCTATTTTCGGTACAAAGAATGAAGTACTCATATTAACTTCTAGTGGTACAAGTGTTCTTGAAGCAAGTATGCTGAATATCGTAAATCCAGATGATCACATCGTTATTATTGTCTCAGGTGCATTTGGAAATAGATTTAAACAAATCGCTGAGACATACTATAAAAATGTGCACGTTTACGATGTTACATGGGGAGAAGCTGTTGACGTTAATGATTTCATTAAATTTTTAAAACAATTAAATCATCGTGTTACAGCGGTATTCTCTCAGTTTTGTGAAACTTCTACAGGCGTATTACATCCTGTACATGAATTAGGTCATGCTCTTAAAAATTATGACAATTCACTGTACTTTGTCGTAGATGGTGTAAGTTGTATTGGTGCAGTTGAAGTTGATTTAATTAAAGATAAAATTGACGTTCTTGTTTCAGGTAGCCAAAAAGCCATCATGTTACCTCCTGGTGTTGCTTTTGTTGCTTATAGTGACAGAGCTAAAGATCGTTTTGCTGAAGTAACTACACCTCGATTTTATTTAGATTTAAATAAATATCTTAGCTCTCAAGAACAGAATTCTACACCTTTCACTCCTAATGTTGCTTTATTTAGAGGAGTTAATGCATATGTAGAATTGGTTAAACATGAGGGATTAAATCATGTTATAAAGCGCCATTATAGCATACGTAACGCTTTACGTACTGCTTTAAAATCTCTTGATTTAGAGTTATTAGTTAAAGATGATTCATATGCCTCTCCTACTGTAACGTCTTTCGTACCTAAAGACAAAGAAGAATTAACTTATTTAAAAGATCAACTTAAATCACGTTTCAATATTACAATTGCTGGTGGTCAAGGACATTTGAAAGGTCATATATTACGCATTGGTCATATGGGGAAAGTGTCTCCATTTGATATCCTCTCTGTTGTTTCAGCAATAGAAATTCTTTTAACTGAATCTAGAAATAAAAATTATATCGGCAAAGGTATTGCTCAATTTATGGAGGTTATCAAACATGAGTCATAAAATTTTAGTATCAGATCCTATTTCTGAAGAAGGTTTAAAAAGTTTATTAGATAATAATGAATTTGAAGTGGATATTCAAACTGATTTATCGGAAGAAGAGTTAATCAATATCATCGGCAATTATGAAGGATTAATTGTACGTAGTCAGACTCAAGTCACTGATAAAATTATCAACTCAGCTTCACGTCTTAAAGTTATCGCTCGAGCGGGTGTTGGGGTTGATAATATTGATATTGAAGCTGCAACGTTAAAGGGTATCTTAGTGATTAATGCCCCTGATGGTAATACAATTTCTGCAACAGAACATTCAATTGCAATGATTTTAGCAATGGCTCGCAATATCCCTCAAGCGCATCAATCATTACGTAATAAAGAATGGAATCGCAAAGCGTTTCGCGGAGTAGAACTATATGGTAAAACACTAGGTGTCATCGGAGCTGGACGTATTGGTCTAGGTGTTGCAAAACGTGCTCAAAGTTTTGGCATGAAAATTTTAGCATTCGATCCTTATTTAACTGAAGACAAAGCGAAATCTCTAGATATTCAAAATGCAACTGTTGATGAAATTGCTGAACAAGCTGACTTCGTTACAGTTCATACGCCTTTAACACCTAAAACACGTGGCATTGTTGGGGAGTCATTTTTCAACAAAGCTAAACCAAATCTCCAAATTATTAATGTTGCAAGAGGTGGAATTATTGATGAAGAAGCACTTATTCATGCTCTAGACAATAATTTGATAGATCGTGCTGCCATTGATGTCTTTGAACATGAGCCACCTACAGATTCTCTATTAATTTCTCATGATAAAATAATAGTTACTCCACATTTAGGCGCTTCTACAGTTGAAGCCCAAGAAAAAGTAGCTGTTTCAGTTTCAGAGGAAATTGTAGATATATTAACAAATGGAACGGTTGAACATGCAGTAAATGCTCCAAAAATGGATTTAAGTAATGTTGATGAAACAGTCAAATCATTCGTTGATTTAGGTACAACTATAGGTGAATTTGCAATTCAATTATTAGAGGGAGCTCCAAGTGAAATTAAAATTACCTTTGCTGGAGACTTAGCCACGAATGATACAAGTTTAATAACTAGGACAATTGTGACGAATATACTTAAAGAAGATTTAGGTGAAGAAGTTAATATTATTAATGCTTTAGCTTTATTGAACCAACAAGGTGTAACATATAATATTGAAAAGCAGAAAAAACATTCTGATTTTAGTAGTTATGTAGAACTTAAGTTAACTAATGATAAAGATCAAATTAAAATCGGAGCTACAGTTCTAGCAGGATTTGGTCCAAGAATCGTTCGAATTAATGACTTCTCACTTGATTTCAAGCCAAATGAGTATCAAATAGTAACTTGTCATAAAGATAAACCTGGCATTGTTGGTCAAACTGGTAACCTTTTAGGTAGTCATGGTATTAATATCGCCTCTATGACATTAGGTAGAAATAATGAAGGTGGCGACGCACTTATGATTCTATCAATTGATCAACAAGCCTCTTTAGATGTTATCAATATTTTACGTGAAACTGGCGGTTTTAATAGAATTATTAGTACAAAACTTACAATATAATTTTTAAGGCTACAGAACATTTTAATCTCGTTCTGTAGCCAATTTTTATAGTAGAATATTCCTTATTTTAGTAACATCCTCAACGATGTAATCAGCACCATATTCTTCGAGTTCTGGCTGCGCTTTATCACCTTTTAGACCTGTTAACGTCCCTATAAATGTAGCGCCAATTTTTTTCGCACTTAATAAGTCAGCAAGTGAATCACCAACTATATAAACCTCGTCTTTATTCACTATATTTTCCTGATGAGTAGCATACTCCTTGTATCTATTTCTGTCATTACCATTCAATGTAGCTATATAACTAAATGGGTTAGGTTTACCTAAAGGTTGATACTCTGGGTAATCACTCTCAGCATCTAACACCTCACTGGCAGTAACAATGTGTTCATCATCAAAATATGATTTAAGTCCTAATGATTCGAAAGGAATGATTGTTTCTGTTCTAGGACGACCTGTAGCAATCGCTAGATGATAACCCGCTTCCTTTAAATGTTGTAATAATAATTGAATTTCTTCCTGAGGTTTAAGTATCACTTCTTCATAAATGAATCCCTTTTTAAAATCTAATAATGCGGTACCCTCTTCTACTTTATTGAATAAATCCTTACCTAAATACCATTCTTGATATGTATCTTTAGCGAGTTGCCATAAATTACTTTTTAATTTAAATAATTTTGTATCATCAATTTCTAATTGGTCTTTAGCATATGATTCTAAATCTTCATATATAGCATCTTTCCCATTTCTGAAGGAATCAATAACTTCTAAAGGTTTCTCGTAATCTATCTCTTTATGTAATAAATGTTTATTCATTTCGAATAAAGTTTTTTCATTAAAAGTACTAGAATTTAAAAACTCACATCTATGTGATTGATCAAGTTGCTTAGCAAGATCAATTAAATGAATACTAAATACGATAAAAAGCATATCCCAATTAGAATTTAATCCTAATGATTTTAATTGATTCAATATTTTATCATGTTGAAATACACGTTCTCGTATTTCCTGAATCTTTTTATCATTTAAATCATTTTCAAAATCTATGTATGTTCCACAACCTAAAAAAATACCTTCACTCGTCAAAAGTTCTTCTACAGTTATTGCTGAAACATCAAAACAGCGTTCTTCACTCAAAAATACACCATCAACATCAAATAATATGGACTTCACTACTTACACCTGGCCTTTCAGAAAATTCTGATACAACTTATATTACATGTTTAATGTTAAAAGGGCAAACCTTCAATAGATTTGCCCTTCCATAAGATATTTTGATAACTATTACATTTGTTTCTCTATTTCATCTGCAACTTGTTGAACATGTGTACCAATAATCACTTGTGTTGAGTGTTTACCACTTTTAGTAACCCCTACTGCACCTGCATTTTTAATTTTCTGTTCATCTATAATAGAATTATCATTTAATTCCATTCTTAAACGCGTAGCACAGTTATTTAAACTTGAAATATTATCACTGCCGCCTAGTCCATCTAAAATTTGTGAGGCTGTATGATAATATTTGCCTTTAGATTCTGAATATGTAGCAGAATTATTTTCAGACGTAGCGTTTGCCGTTGGATCCGCAAGTTCGTTATCCCCTCGACCAATTGTATTCAAGTTAAACACTTGGATGACGAATCTAAAAATAGCGTAATATAAAATAAAGAATATGATACCTTGAACTAGTAACATCCATGGCTTATTTGACACTGGGTTAACGAGTGATAAGACAAAGTCAATCAACCCAGCACTAAATGAGAAAGCAGCTGTCCAGTGAAAGATAGCCGCTATAAATAGCGATAAACCTGTTAACGCAGCATGAATGACAAATAAAACTGGTGCAACGAACATGAAAGCAAATTCAATTGGTTCAGTTACTCCAACAAAGAAAGCAGAAATAGAACTTGCTAAGAACCAAGCGTAGACTTGTTTTTTCTGACTAGATTTCGCTGTATGATACATCGCAAGCGCCGCCGCTGGTATACCAAACATCATTACAGGAAAGAACCCTGCTTGGTAACGACCAGTAATACCTTTAACTGCATCTTTACCACTTTGGAATTTACCTATGTCATTGATTCCGGCAGTATCAAACCAGAATACATTATTTAATGCATGATGTAATCCAGTTGGTATAAGCAAACGGTTAAAGAAACCATATAACAATGCACCAAATGGTCCCATACCTACTATCCATTTACCAAAAGTAACAATTGCATTAAATACTGGTGGCCATACAAAAAGTAAAACAATAGCTAAAAATGTACAGAAAAAAGCGGTCATGATAGGTACTAAACGTTTACCACTAAAGAATGACAGTGCCACAGGCAATTCAGTTTCACTAAATTTGTTATAGCAAAATGCTGCAATTAAACCAATTAAAATCCCTACAAAGACATTCCCATTTGTCATTTGCTCAAAAGCACTATTAACATCTGTCGTTTTTACTTGTAATAGAGGTGCTAGTTTTTTAGGCGATAGCACGACTGTGACTATGAAAAATCCTAAAGTCGCAGCTAATGCAACTGCACCATCATTTTTCTTAGCCATACCTATCGCAACACCAATTGCAAATAATATTCCTAGTTGTTCGAGTATCGTTTCCCCTACACTTGTAAAGAACATTGCAACTTGTGGCAAAATTGATAGTGCGTCTAGCACGTGACCTATCCCTACAATAATTGCTGCAGCAGGTAATACTGCAACAGGTAGCATTAACGACCTACCTAAGTTTTGAAAAAATTTGTACATGAACATCATCCCTCTAATAAAATTTCAAATTACATTAAACATTGAAATGCTTTTCATATATTAATAATTAATTTTACTTAATTAATTTACCATAAAATAAGACTTTAGAGATGCACTATTTTTAATTAATTATAACTATTTCGTGAGTTTATGCCTTTTACATGTAAACGTTTTATTTATCATCAAAAATTTAAGAACGTCAATTTTTCAAATTTAGGTTAATTGACGTTCTCATATACAAAGCGTTTATAACTTACTTAATTAGTCCTCTAAACGTTTAGCAATCTCATTGAGTTCTTTTTGTAATTGATTTGTGCGTTTTTCTATTTCTTTAGTAAGATATTCTACTTTTTCATTTCGTTTTAAATCTTTTGGAATATCTGTTGTATCAATTGGTTCACCAATTTTTATCATCGCTTGTCCTGTAATTAAGCCATGAATTTTTTTAGGACCTACATATGCAGCCGGTAAAATTGGTGCTTTACCTAACATTGCTATAGTTGCAGCACCACGTTTTAATGGTGCACCTTCCATAGATGTACGGTGACCTGTTGGGAAGATACCAACTGTTTTATGTTCTTTAAGTAGATTGATAGGTCTTTTTAATGTGCTTGGACCTGGATTCTCTCTATCTACAGGGAAGGCATTTAAAGAGCTTAAGAATTTACCGCCCCATTTATTACTAAATAATTCTTTTTTAGCCATATAATGAATTTGATTTGGTAGTAATGCCATACCTAACATAATCACTTCATTATAGCTTTCATGTGTACAAGTCACTACATATTTACTATCTTTAGGAATATTTTCTTTTCCAATTACATATAATGATTTAGCCATTTTGACTAAAATGACGTCTAAAATTTTACTTATAATGCTGTACATTATGTCACCCGCTTCTTGATTTTGTTTTTTAACATATAAATTTTATCATTTCCCTTAATCGAGAACAATAGACGTCCCTGTTACGTGATTAAAGTTATCATTTTTAAAATTGAACTACCTTTCAAAATACGTCTAAAGTCTGATAGTCGTTTACTAGCCAAATTCTTAAAAAAATTACATAATTAGATAGAAGAGAATATTATTTGGAGGTTACATATGTCAGATCAAACACAACAACATCAGTCACACGACAATTACCAACGTCCTTCATACAATAAAAAGCCCAAATTTCCTTGGTTTAAGACAATTATAGTTGCGCTTATTGCGGGAATTATTGGTGCACTACTTGTATTAGGTATAGGAAAGGTTCTTAATCATACTGTTCTCAATCATGATGGTGCATCTGTTCAAGAGGTATCAAATAGTAAGGGCGGTAACCAACTTGATGGTAAAAGTGATAAATACAAGTCGGTTCACGATATGATTAAGGATGTGTCACCGGCCATAGTTGGAGTTATTAATATGCAAAAATCTTCAAGCTTAGATGATTTATTAAAAGGCAAATCATCAAAACCTGAAGAAGCAGGTATTGGTTCTGGTGTTATCTATCAAATCAGCAATGGTTCAGCTTACATCGTTACGAATAATCATGTCGTCGATGGTGCATCCGAAATTAAAGTACAGTTACATAATTCCAAGCAGGTAAAAGCGAAGTTAATTGGTAAAGACGCTCTTACTGATATTGCAGTTCTTAAGATTGAGGACACTAAAGGTATTAAGTCTATCAAATTCGCTAACTCATCTAAAGTACAGACTGGAGATAGCGTCTTCGCAATGGGTAACCCACTTGGTTTAGAGTTCGCCAATTCAGTTACTTCGGGAATTATTTCAGCGAGTGAACGAACTATTGATGCCAATACATCTGCAGGTAATACTAAAGTTAATGTTTTACAAACTGATGCGGCTATTAACCCTGGTAACTCTGGTGGTGCGTTAGTTGATATCAACGGTAATTTAGTGGGTATTAATTCTATGAAAATTGCGTCCGAGCAAGTAGAAGGTATAGGGTTTGCTATACCAAGTAATGAGGTTAAAGTCACGATTGAACAACTCGTTAAACATGGTAAAATTGAACGCCCTTCTATAGGAATAGGATTAATCAACCTAAGTGAAATACCTGAATCTTATCGTAAAGAGTTGCATACAACTAAGGATTCTGGGGTTTATGTTGCTAAAGCCGATAATAGTAATAATGTTAAAAAAGGAGACATTATTACTCAAGTAGATGGTAAGAAAGTCAAAGAGGATACTGATTTAAGATCATATCTTTACGAACATAAAAAACCTGGTGAAACGATTACCTTAACAGTCATTAGAGATGGCAAGACTAAAGATATTGAAGTAAAATTGAAAGAACAGACACGAACTTCATCATCACAATCTCAAAGTCAATTTGCGCAATAATTGTTTGACCTTAATAATCAAATAAGCCAAGAGACATTAACAATAGTGTCTCTTGGCTTTTCTGTATTTATGATTCGATTTTTTTGGATTTGTGCGTAAGAAATAACGCAGGTAAAACGATAAGTAACAATGCTACAGTTGAGACTAAGAAACCTGCATGATAAGCTCTTAAACTTTGTAAAATTGATGGATGATTTAGTGCTAACATAGATGCTACTACAGTTGCGATAATGGCTGTACCTAGACTAGAACCAATATTTTCAATCATATTAATCCCTACACCCGCTTCGGCAATTTGTTTATCGTCAATGCCTTGATAAGCATCGCTTGTAAGACCAAGATTTATCCCACCTACGCTACATCCTCTTATAAAAAGTATCAAAGACAACCATACAATATGCGTGTGATTTGAAACAACCATCAATGGCACTGTACCAAACATGGCTATAATAATGCTCACTATGACAACATATTTCGCACCGATTTGGTCAATCATTTTCCCAATATAAGGTCTTGTAATTAACATACCTAGACCTTGAGGTATTAAAGCTAAAGAAGCTTCAATAGCAGTATAATGTTTAAAGTTCTGGAAGAATAATGGAATAATTAACATTGGTCCCATAATTCCTATATTGGCAAGTAACAATCCAATAGATGACGCAGCATATTTCTTTTGTGTAAATAAATTGATTGGTAGAACTGTATGATAATGTCTTAGACGATTATAAATACAATAAGTAATCGTTAAAAGTATTCCCATGATAATGTATATCATTGGTTTCAAAGTAAAGAATGTACCATCATCAGAAGCTTTCGTCACACCATAGATTATGCTGATACTCATAAATGATAATAATAATATTCCAATTACATCTAATTTACTGTCTTTATTAAATGGTTCAAATTGAGGTACATATTTATTCATCAATGGTATTGCAATGATAACGATAAAGATATTAATAAAAAATATCCAACGCCAGCTCGCAAAATGGATAATAAATCCTCCAAGAACAGGGCCCAATATAGGACCGAAGATCATGGGCGTACTAACCACTGCCATAACCTTACCAATATGGTCTTGCCCTGCTGTTTTCACAAGTAATGTAAACATTAAAGTTGTGATAACTCCCGCACTAAATCCTTGTAAAATTCTAAAGATATTAAATACGATAATATTCCAACTCACTCCAGCTAATATAGAAGTTAAGCCAAAAGCGGCCATTGCTAAAATAAAAACCTTCTTTCCATTAAACTGATTCATAAACCAACCGGACAATGGTACAGCAATGGCGAGCGCTAATACGTAACCTGTAATTCCCCACTGAACAATATCTAGAGAACTATTAAATGTATGATTAAGTTGTTTAATAGCTATATTTATCATTGTTGAATCTAACATTGGAGCGATGGCGCCTAAAGCAATTGCCCAAGCTGCAGTCATTACCTCTTTAGTGACACCATTGGATTGAGAATGAGATGTTACCATTTGTATTCTCCTTCGTTCAAATTGTTTCTTCGTCAACAAAATATACACTCGTTTTGTTTCTTTGTCAACAATAATTCGGTAAAAATTTAGGATACTGCAATTTCATTGTATTTAAGAAATTACAATATCCCCATATTCAATGTAATAATCCTTGCTTTTTTATTTCATGATCAAGGTGCGCATTATATTTTTCAGCAAAACGCATCATTGATTTAAATTCGTCTTCGGTGATATTATCAAACACCTCTTGATCCCTACGTTGAAATTCTTTATGAAGTTCTTCATGGGTTTGGTATATTTGCTGACCCGCTTCGGTCAACCGAAAATAAACTTCCTTTTTATTATTAGGATTTTTATAACTCTCTATTAAGCCTCTTTGCTCAAGACGTTTCGTAAGTTTACTTATCGCGCCTCGTGTCATAAATAATGCTTCTGTTAATCGCCTTACATTAGGTTCGTTAAGCTCTTCAATTGCTTCAATACAATGAACTTCACTTGGTTTATTTCCTTTAAGCGCTTCTTCCATTTTTCCTTTGTTTAGCCAAGCAATTTTATTAAAGATATCCCGAAAATTTTTCATCATCAATTGTTCTTTATTCACACTACGCACCTCCTATTATTGAAAATAAACCTCCCAATCAATGAGATGATTAGGAGGTCATTTTTAACACATCACTTATTGATAATTAACCATGAAATATTTTTTCTTACCACGACGAATAATTGTAAACTCATTATCAATTTTATCGTCATTGCTTAATTCATAATCAACTGACTGTTGACGTTCGCCGTTAATATAGATAGCACCATTATTAACATCTTCACGTGCTTGTCGTTTAGAAGTAGCAATACCTGTTTCAATTAACGCTTCAATAATATTCGTTGTTTCAGAAGATAATGAAACTTGAGGTACATCTTTGAAACCTTCTTTTAATTCTTTACCAGTTAATGATTTCAAGTCACCGCTAAATAAAGCCTTAGAAATTCTAATCGCATCATTTAGCGCCTCCTCACCATGAATAAATTTAGTTACGTTTTCTGCTAATGCTTTTTGAGCTTCACGAAGATGTGGCGCCTCTTCTTTAGATTGTTCTAAACGATCAATCTCTTCTTTATCTAAGAATGTAAAGTATTTTAAGAATTTAATCACATCTTCATCAGATTGGTTAATCCAGAATTGATAGAATTCATAAGGACTTGTCTTTTCAGGGTCTAGCCACACCGCGCCTGACTCTGATTTACCAAATTTCTTACCGTCAGATTTAGTTACTAATGGGATTGTAAGACCAAACGCTTCAGTTTGACCGTACATACGGCGCATTAATTCGATACCACTTGTAATGTTACCCCATTGATCTGAGCCACCAACTTGAATTTTACAATTTAATTCACGATTTAAATGACCGAAATCGATAGCTTGTAAAATAGTATAAGTAAATTCCGTATAAGAAATACCGTGTTCTAAACGTGTTTGAATGGAATCTTTACCTAACATGTAGTTGACGCCTACATGTTTACCATAATCACGTAAAAAGCTAATTAAAGATATTTGTCCAAGCCAATCTTTATTGTTGACTAAAACCGCACCTTTATCTGTACCAAATTCAAATAAGCGATGCATTTGCTTTGATAATCCTTGTACGTTAGCTTCCACTTGTTCTTCAGTTTGTAAAACACGTTCTTCTGATTTACCAGATGGATCACCAATCATACCTGTACCGCCACCGATAAGCACGATTGGACGATGACCATGTTCTTGGAAACGTCTTAAAGTTAGGAATGGTAGTAAATGTCCAATGTGTAAACTATCTGCAGTAGGATCAGCACCACAATATAAAGTAACTTGTTCTTTATTTAATAAATCTTCAATACCTTGTTCGTCAGTTTGTTGATATATTAAACCTCTCCATTTTAAATCTTCAATTAATGCATTAGCCATTGCTAACATCCTCCCTTAATATTTTTATAGTTATTATTTTGTTTTGAAAATGGTTACTCGTGAGTGTGTAATTTAATAAAAAGTATTTGATATTGCATTTAATTTATTTTTCAAAAATAAATTTTTAATATAAATCAAATAAAAAGCCCTTACATCTTAACATGTAAGGGCGCTTATGCACGGTACCACCATACTTTAACAAGAGTTTATGTACTCTTGAAAAACTTTATTAATGAGACGTTCATTAATGAAACGTTGAATAACTTTATAGAGGTGTATTCACATATAAGCAAATGCTAGTTCGCAGCGACCACTAACTCTCTGTAATCTTCCTTAAATGCTACTTCTCCTCGTATCCAAAACATATTGAATTGAATTTAATTATAGATAACATTATTTTAAAAGTCAACTTCATGAATATGGTATACTATACCTAAATTTAGGAGGTATACGATGCACAACAATAAGAATATTTCACAATCAACGGATAGATATGTGCAATTCGAACGTATTTATAAGAAAATCAAACATATTTGTGTAGGCATTTTTGTTGTATTTTCCATAATTGGAATCGCATTGATTTTAGCGTTAGTGATATACTTCCATCATTTAACTAAGGAAGCGTCCTCTATTAGTGATAATGAGTTAAAGCAGAAAGTGTTACACCTTCCTGGCGATGAACTAATAAATCATAGTAACAAACATATTTTAGAAGAATATGATCATTCTCTTAATACTCTGATTGTGGGACCTAAATCTGTAAATCCGAATGTGATAAAAGCACTTACCTCATCCGAAGATACTCTCTTCTATAAACATAATGGTATCTTACCTAAAGCATTAATGAGAGCAATGTTTCAAGATATTATTGATGCAAATGAAACATCAGGTGGTAGTACGATTACACAACAACTAATTAAAAACCAAGTTTTAACAGATAAAAAGACATATAGTAGAAAAGCAAATGAAATTATTTTGGCTATGAGACTTGAGAAACTTCTATCTAAAAATGAAATCATATATACTTATCTGAATATTGTTCCGTTTGGTCATGATTATAATGGGGCCAATATTACTGGTATAGCATCAGCTTCATATAGCTTATTTGGTGTAGCTGCCAAAGATTTAAACATTGCTCAGTCCGCTTATTTAGTAGGACTCTTACAAAGTCCTTATGGTTATACTCCGTATGATAACCAAGGTAATTTAAAAAGTAATCGGATATTACATTATAGTATTCACCGTCAGCGTTATGTTTTAAAGCGTATGCTTGTGGAGGGCAAAATTTCAAAAAAACAATACATTAAAGCGAAAAAGTATCGTATTAAATCACACTTACTCACTCACCCTCCTCAACAAGGTGCGTAGTCATAATAAGTAAAAAAGCACTAGTGACTTGTAAAATCACTAGTGCTTATTATCTTTAGAAATGTATTGTTTAAAAATTAGAATAGTCCAATCGCTTGTCCATCATCAGTAACATCCATATTAAGTGCAGCTGGTTTCTTAGGTAAACCTGGCATTGTCATAATTGCACCAGTTAACGCTACAATAAATCCTGCACCTGTTTTTGCTTCTAGTTCTCTGATTGTAATTTCAAAATCTGTTGGAGCACCTAATGCTGTTTGATCATCACTGAATGAATATTGTGTTTTAGCCATGCACACTGGATAATTGTCCCATCCATTTTCTTTAAATTGCTTTAATTGCTTTTGAGCCTTACTACTGAACGTAACTTTTGAACCACCATAAATTTCTTTAACGATTGTTTCAATTTTACTTTCAAGTGGTTGTTCTAATTCATATAAGTGTTTAAATGTTTGAGGCTGATCAATGACTTCAAGTACGTGATGAGCTAAATCAACTCCACCTTTACCGCCTTTTTCCCATACTTCAGTTATCGCAATGCGTACACCTTGTTCTTGAGCCCATTGTTTAACAAACTCAGTTTCTGCTTCCGTATCATGTATAAATGCATTTAAAGCGATAACAGGTTCAAGGCCATATTTCTTCACATTGTTAACGTGACGTTCAAGGTTTACAATACCCGCTTTAACCGCTTCTAGGTTTTCCTCTTTAAGTTGATCTTTAGCAACACCACCATGCATTTTTAGTGCTCGAATCGTTGCAACTACCACTACCGCTGATGGTTCAAAGCCTGCCTCGCGTGATTTAATATTGATAAACTTTTCAGCACCTAAATCTGAACCGAAGCCAGCTTCCGTAACAACGATATCTGCTAAATTCCTAGCTGTTTCAGTAGCTAATATAGAGTTACAACCATGTGCGATATTAGCAAATGGTCCACCGTGCACAAGTGCTGGTGTACCTTCTATCGTTTGAACTAAATTGGGTTTAATTGCATCTTTAAGTATTAACGCAAGTGCCCCTTCTACTTTTAAATCTTGAACTGTTACGGGTTTACGATCTCTAGTATAACCGATAGTAATACGACTAATTTTTTCTTTTAAATCCTTAATACTACGACTTAAGCATAAAATCGCCATTATCTCTGATGCCACTGTAATATTAAAACCATCTTCTCTTGGAACACCATTTGTTGGCCCACCCAATCCAACATTTACATAACGAAGTGCACGATCATTCATATCTAATACACGTTTCCACTCGATACGACGTAGATCAATGCCTAATTCATTACCTTGATGTAGATGGTTATCAATAAATGCAGATAATGCATTATTTGCAGTTGTTATTGCATGAAAATCACCATTGAAATGTAGGTTAATATCTTCCATTGGTAATACTTGTGCATATCCACCACCTGTGGCACCACCTTTAATACCAAAAGTTGGTCCAAGCGCTGGTTCACGTAATGCGACCATCACGTTTTGTTTTAACTCATTAAATGCATCTGCTAAACCTACTGTAACTGTGGATTTTCCTTCTCCAGCTGGCGTAGGACTCATAGCAGTCACTAATACAACTTTACCTTTTTTCTTTCTAGGTTTAATCTGATTAATATCTATTTTAGCTTTATAGTGTCCATATTGTTCAAGTGCATCTGCAGATATACCTGCTTTATCAGCAATTTCTCCAATAGGTTTTAATTGTGATTGATTTGCAATCTCTAAATCTGATAAATGTGCCAAACGATTCAACCCCTTGATCATTATGTAGTATTAATTAATATTAAATTATTTTTGATACGTCTTATATGGTTTATGATAACCGACTTAATTTCAATTGTCGAATATTTCAAGAATTATTCAAATCAATGTTCGTTCTTAAGAATGACTTTAACTTATTTGAAAATGAGAGCTAAAGCTGATACTTTAGCTCTCAATTATTAATTTTAATCTTCCATTGTACTCAAATCACCTGCATCTAAATCTAATTCCCAAGCTTTAAGCACACGTCTCATAATTTTACCTGAACGTGTTTTTGGCAACTTGTCTTTAAATTCAATTTCTCTAGGCGCAGCATGTGCTGATAACCCTTCTTTAACATATTTACGGATATCTTCTTTTAAATCATCTGATGGTTCATATCCTTGTCTTAATGCAACGAAGGCTTTAATAATTTCTCCACGAACTGGATCAGGTTTACCAATAACACCTGCTTCCGCTACGGCTTCATGTTCTACTAATTTTGATTCAACCTCAAATGGTCCAACACGTTCTCCGGCTGTCATAATAACGTCATCAACTCGTCCTTGGAACCAGTAGTATCCATCCTCATCTTTATAAGCAGAGTCACCAGAAACATACCAATCTCCGATAAAGTATGAGTTAAACTTTTCAGGATTTTTCCAAATAGAATGCATCATAGAAGGCCAACCCTTCTTAATTGCTAAATTACCCATACGATTAGGTGGGAGTTCATTACCTTCATCATCTATGATTGCTGCCTCAATACCAGGTAGTGGTTTACCCATAGAACCTAGTTTAATATCCATAGTTGGGTAATTTACAATCATATGTCCACCTGTTTCAGTCATCCACCATGTATCTAAAACACGTTTATCATAGACATCTTTCGCCCATTTTATTACTTCTGGATTTAGTGGTTCTCCTACAGATAAAATTGACCGTACAGATGATAAATCGTATTTTTCAACGATATCGTCTCCAGCACTCATTAACATACGAAGTGCTGTTGGTGCGGTATACCATATCATAACTTTAAATTCTTCTAACATGCTATACCAAGATTCAGGTGAGAATCGCCCACCGGCTATGCAATTCGTAACCCCATTTAACCAAGGAGCAAAGACTCCGTAAGATGTACCAGTTACCCATCCTGGATCAGCAGTGCACCAATAAACATCATCTTCTTTTAAATCTAATACGTATTTTCCTGAGATATAATGTAATAGCATTGCTTGTTGGACGTGCAATACACCCTTAGGTTGTCCTGTAGAACCTGATGTATAGTGAAGAATTAATCCATCATCTGGCGCTAGCCACTCAATATTAAATTCCTCGCTAGCTTGTCCCATTTCTTTATTAAAATCAATGTATTCACCATCAACGTCATCATCTACAACAATGATTGTTTCTAAATGAGGTAATTTATCTTTCGGAATTCTAGGAAGTAATGCTTTATTCGTAATGACTACTTTAGCTTCACTATTAGCTAAACGATCTGCTACAGCCTTCTCCATGAACGCTTCAAATAATGGACCCACAATCGCACCAATTTTTAAAATACCTAAGAACGCAAAGTACAATTCAGGTGTACGAGACATAAAGATAAAAACACGATCTCCTTTTTTAACATCCGCCTTATCTTTAAGAACATTAGCTGCTTGATTTGATAACTTTTTTAAATCACTATAAGTGTATGATTCTTTACGTTTCTCATCTTTATAATTTAAGGCTATTTTTTCCCCTTTTCCGTTATCAACATGACGATCGATACATTCATACGCCATATTCATTTTTCCTGTTTCATACCAAGAAAATGATTTTTCTATCTCTTTCCAATCGAAATTTTGATAAGCTTCATTATAATTCTCTAAATTGTAATCCCCTGGTTCTCTTTTATACACTTCAACTTTCATAATTAAATCCCCCTTGTTCATGAAATCGCTTTCTTTAAAAGTAATTATACATATAATTTTCACATTTTTCAAAAATCTTTGTATTCTATTACTATTTAATTGTTCATGTACAACCTTTTTATATATAATAAGTTTAATAACAAGTTAAGTCACCTGCATAAGGAGATGATAACGTGAGACATGTTAAAACTTATGTAACTAAGAATCTTAAACTAAGTGACACTACTTTTGTCATTGAAGGACCTATTTCGTACAATTTTTTGAAAACGCTTACTTTAGATAACCAGCTTAATGCATTCCGCCTACCTCAGGATCAGTATGAAGCACTTTTAGAGATTACTGAACTACCTGAAGGTCGTGTCTATATCATTCGTCAAGACAAGCATATCGTGGGATATGTGACATATCATTATCCTGATGAATTCGAAAGATGGTCCGAGGGTCATTTGACCTATTTAATTGAACTAGGAGCCATAGAGATAAGTCCTACATACCGTCACTTACATTTAGGTGGCGAGCTTATTGCGACTAGTTTATCTGCGGATGAATTTGAAGATTATATTGTATTGACTACTGAATATTATTGGCATTGGGATTTGGATCAAGCACAGCTAGATGTTTTCGAGTATAAGAAATTGATGCAAAAGTTAATGTCTAAAGGTGGATTAGAAATTTTTGCTACAGATGATCCTGAAATCACTAGCCACCCTGCTAATTGTTTAATGGCACGTATTGGCAAACGTATCACTTTGTCACAACAACAAGCTTTTGACAATCTTAGATATAAAAATAAATTCTTCTTTTGACATACTACAAAAGTATCTAATTTCAAAAGTATCATAGTTAAATATCTCGCATTCAAATAAAGTTAATCAAAATAGTGAGAATGTTGTTACGGGGGGAACATCATGCCAAATAAAAATTTAAGTACTGGTTATGTTTATTCTGAAGATCTCTTACAATACCGCTTTAGTAACGAACACCCTTTCAATCAAATGAGGCTTAAACTAACGACTGAGTTGTTAAAGGACGCGAACTTTTTAAAGGATGAGCATATCGTAATACCACGTATAGCTACAGATGAAGAACTCGCATTAATTCATCAATATGATTATATTCAAGCTATTCGTCACGCATCACATGGTATATTAAGTGAACACGAGGCAAAGAAATATGGACTCAATGGTGATGATACGCTTCAATTTAAACATATGCATCGTCATAGCGCTCGGATTGTAGGAGGAGCGCTTAATTTAGCGGATTGTATCATGGATGGAACATTTATTAATGGATGCCATCTCGGTGGTGGTTTACATCACGCACTACCCGGACGAGCGAATGGCTTTTGCATTTATAATGATGTTGCTATAACTGCAAAGTATTTAGTTGAAAAATATCATCAACGCGTCATGGTTATTGATACAGATGCACATCATGGAGATGGTACACAATGGAGCTTTTATACAGACAATAGAATTATGACTTATTCCATTCATGAGACAGGAAAATTTTTATTCCCGGGCTCTGGTCATTATACTGAACGTGGTGAAGATATAGGATATGGTTATACGGTAAATGTGCCTCTTGAACCTTATACTGAAGATGCCTCTTATCTAGAGGTATTTAAAGAAACTGTAGAACCATTAGTTGCAGCTTTTAAGCCTGATATCATTTTAAGCGTTCATGGTGTAGATATCCATTATAGAGATCCACTTACACACATGAACTGTACATTAAATAGCCTATATTCTATTCCATATATAATCCAAGATTTAGCAAAACGCTATTGTAATCATAAAGTATTAATGTTCGGGGGCGGAGGTTATAATATTTGGAGAGTTGTCCCTCGAGCTTGGAGTCACGTCTTTTTAAGTTTAATCTGGGAGCCTATTCAACAAGGTTACCTACCGTTAAATTGGATTAATAAATGGAAGTTATATAGTACTGTCAAACTACCAAAACGCTGGGAAGATCGTTTAAATGATTATGCTTATATACCAAGAACTAAAGAAATATCTGATAAAAATCTTAGAATTGCTAAACAGGTTGCAAGTTGGTATGAACGTTATAGCGATATTTAATAATATATTAAAAAGGGTGCTCAATGAATCATGATGAAACATCAAGTACCCTTTTAAAATTTATATTACGTTTTCACTTCACTTAACAATCATTTATAATTTTAATTAGTCGTTCCACGATATTCTATTCTGTGAGGAAGAATTACATTTGGTTCTTCAATGTCTTCTTCATTCATATATTTTGTCAATAATCTCATGCCTACTGCACCGATATCATATAGTGGTTGTATAACACTAGATAGTTGTGGGCGTACCATTTCGACTAAACGTGTGTTGTTAAAGCTTAAAATTTGTAAGTCTTCAGGTACATTAACCCCAGCATCTAATGCGCTGTGTAAAATACCAATTGCCTGCTCGTCACTAATTGAAAGAATAGCATCAGGCATATTATTTTGTAATTTTTCAAATGCTTTGATTCCCTCTTTATAGCTTTCTTTACCAGAGAAATGTAATGCCTCATCAAGTTCTAAATGATGTTGATTTAAAACTTTTGTTAAACCTTGTAATACATCATCTTGTGCTTTTTTAGAATAATCGCCACCAACAAGTGCAAATTTCTTAGCACCTTTTTCAATCATATGTTTAGTGGCTTCTTCAGCAGCTTGTTTGAAATCAATATTAACTGATGCAATATGATCATCTTTACCATTTGTTCCTGATACCACAACTGGAACTGAAGATTGATTAATTAAATCTTTAATTTCTTCTGAAATAGTACCACCAAGGAAAATAATACCATCAACTTGTTTACTTAATAAATTATTAAAGATTTCTTTCTCTTTTTCAGGGTCATTATCAGAATTGGAGATGATTGAGTGATATTTATACATTGTTGCAATATCCTCAAGACCTCGCGCGAGTTGTGAATAATAAACATTTGAAATATCTGGAATTATCACACCTACAGTTGTAGTACGTTTACTTGCAAGTCCTCGTGCAACTGCGTTAGGTCTATAATTTAGCTTCTTGATGACCTCATTGACTTTGTTTCTCGTTTCAGGTTTTACGTTTTGATTGCCGTTAACTACACGTGATACAGTTGCCATCGACACACGAGCTTCTCTAGCTACATCATAAATCGTTACAGTCATAATTTCCTCCTTGTAAGCGTTTCATTGCTTATAATATCGTGTTTTCATATCATTTTCAAAGTTTATCATATTTATGGTTATTGTGAAATGATTTTGTTCTTTTGTCACATTTCTGTCAGAAAAAGCAAGTGCAATTCATTTATATTATATACTTTTCGCTTAAAAAAATTAAATAAATTAAAATTGAAAATTTAATTTAAGTTAAATTCATTAAAAAATAAAAAGACTACATCACTATTCAAGAAAAGAATAACTGAGTAGTCAATTTAGTATAAATGATTGCAAAATGTTTATTTTAACTTTTTAGCATTATACATATCTGCAAGTGGCTTAAGTTCATTGTAAAAATCATTAAACTCATTCAAATCCATTTGTTGTCCAGCATCACTTAATGCAACTGATGGATCAGGATGAACTTCAGCCATTACGCCATCAGCACCAACGGCTAATGCTGCTTTTGCAGTTGGTAGCATAATATCTTTTCTGCCTGTACTATGAGTTACATCAACCATTACTGGTAAGTGTGTACCTTGTTTTAAAATAGGTACTGCAGAAATATCAAGTGTATTACGAGTCGCCTTTTCATATGTACGTATTCCTCGTTCACATAAAATAATATTTCTGTTGCCTTGAGAAGCAATGTATTCAGCTGCATAAGTAAACTCTTCAATTGTTGCAGATAGACCTCGTTTTAAAAGAATTGGTTTGTTTGTACGACCAGCTTCTTTTAACAGTTCAAAGTTCTGCATATTACGTGCACCAATTTGGAAAACATCTAAATATTCGTCTGCTACTTCAAAGTCATTAGGATTTACAATTTCACTGACTACATTAAGATTAAACTTATCTTTTACATTTTTAAGGATTTTTAATCCTTCTACACCAAGTCCTTGGAAATCGTAAGGAGATGTACGTGGTTTGAATGCTCCACCTCTAATAAATTTTTCTCCTCTAGATTGTAAATCTTTAGCAACAGCATCTACTTGTTCTTGTGATTCAACTGAACAAGGTCCAAATACAAATGATTTATTACCATCACCAATAATGCCACCATTATCAAATTTCACAATAGTATCTTCAGGTTTTAATTTTCGTGATACGTATAGATGTTTTTCGTTTTCAGATTTTTGTAAATCAGTAGAGGCTTTAAAAATTTCTTTAAACAACTGCTTGATTACATTATCATTAAATGGACCCTCATTTCGATCCAATAAATCATTAATCATTTCTTTTTCACGTTGAGGATCATATACTTGAGTTCCTTGTTTAATTTTTTCTTCTCCAATTTTTTGAGCTAACTCGCCTCTTTTAGATAACAATTCTAAAATTTGATAGTTTAATGAGACAATTTCCTCTCTGTATTCTTCCAATTTATTAGTCATTTCTACTCACCTCTAAGATATAGTTATGTATGAAAGTATATTACTTTAAAGCGATAAAATAAAAGTATTTAGACTTAATTCTAACAATTTCATTTTTATAGTTCAAGCGCATATTTACAGAAAATAGAAAATTTTCTGTAAACGCCAACTGCAATATACATTTTGGTGAAAACTTTTCAACATTTACTTATGAATTAGAAAATAAAAAAGCTGAGACAATATGATAATGCCTCAGCTTAAATATATATTGTAAGTTTAATTAATCATTGAATGTACGTTTTTCAATCTTGCTATTTGCTTTCTCAACTTTTTGTTGATTATTATTTGATTGATTTTGTTGTTTTTGAGTTCTGTTGTTTTGTTTAGGCGTATTACTTTGTTTTTTACTTGTATTTGCCTTTTTATTAGATTTTGCGTTTGTTTTGTTACCTTTACTATTAGATTTTTGAGTACCTTTTATAGAATTCTCATGGGTAACTACGCCTTTATCGAATGTCGCACTTTCTTGTGATTTATTTACTTTATCTTCTTTAGAGGTAGAAGATTGACCTTTTTTAGAGTTTGTTGATTGCTTAGTAGTTTGAGTTACAAGATTAGGTACATTATTATTTTTCTTACCTTTAGGTAATGCTGGTTCAGCTAATAATGCTTCAGTGAGCTGTGATTCTTTAGATCCTTTAGTTAGTTTAGATTTTTTTGCTTTTGCAGCTGTAGCTAGTCGATTTGCAAATGAACCATCACTTGAACCTGTGTCATTCTCATTTTTCTTTGTAACTAAATTAGGTACCTCTTTGTCAGCAGATTTAGGTACACTTGATTCACTTGTGAGATCATTTGTATTTTTAGCAACTTGGCTGTCATTAGTGATTTTATCGTTTTTTGTTTTAGCAGCTGTAGCTAAATTTTCTGCTTGCGTTTTTTGATGGGCATCTTCATTTTTGCCTTCTTTAGTAGTAGGATCAGCTAAATCATTATCACTTGATTCTTTTTTAATAGCTGTTTGAGCAATAGCTATTTCTTCAGCTGATGGTTTTTTATCACTTTCGATATGTGATGCTTCTTGACTATCTTCCTTATGTGATTCAGCTTTAGCTTCTTGTATTTCTTGTGCTTCTGGTGACTGGTCAGCTAATTTTGATTCTTGTTGAATCGCATTTTGCTGGGCTGTTAACTCTGATGCTGATGGTTTATTTTGTTGTTCTTGTGCTTCGGCTTTAGCTTCCTGTATCTCTTGCGCTTCTGGTGACTGATCTGCTAATTTTGATTCTTGTTGAATTGCATTTTGCTGTGCTGTTAACTCTGATGCTGATGGTTTATTTTGTTGGTCTTGTGATTCAGCTTTAGCTTCCTGTATCTCTTGTGCTTCTGGTGACTGGTCAGCTAATTTTGATTCTTGTTGAATCGCATTTTGTTGAGCTGTTAATTCTGTAGCTGATGGTTTATTTTGTTGTTCAAAGTCGTCTTTAGTAGCTTCTAATTTAGCTTCTTGAATTTCTTGAGCCTCAGGTGATTGATCTGATAGATTATTGTCACTAACTTCTCTTTGGATTGCTACTTTTTGTGCTTGTAATTCATCAGAAGTTAAACCGTCTTTAGAACGATTTCTGAAGTTCTCTACTCTATCTCTTACAGAATTAACGGTGTTTTCTGCCTGTTCTTTATAATTAAGTACTTTATTTCTTAAATCTTGTTCTTTATCTCTTAATTCATCTGTTTTTTTATATACTTTATTTTTATAAAAAAGACCTAAAGCAGAGCCAACGATTGCACTAGCAATAAAACTTACTACGAAGTCTTTACGTTTAGGCGTATTTGATGAATTGCGTGACGTACGGTTATATAAATCACGACCTGTATTATTTCTCTCAAAATTATCGCGGTTATAGTGTTCCATAACGATTCCTCCTAAAACAAAAGCACTTAAATAAGTAAAAACCTCATTTAAGTGCATTTAATTCATTCGTATTAATTATTTGTTAACACGTGTAGTGTAACTATGATCAGAATTGTATTCTGAATTTGAATAGCTATGATTTGCATCGTCAGCTACAGTGTTTGCTTTGTAGTTTGCACTTCCTCTACGGTAGTATCTATTTTGCCATTTGTCAGCAATTTCCATTGCCACATTTGACCATTGAACTACTTGAGAAATTTTATCTTCATTTTGAGAAATATTGTGCGTAATTGAGTTAGTTACTCGGTCTACAGAACCATTTAAAGTTTGAACTGAGTCGCCGATACCTTTAACAGCATCTACAACAGAATTTAAACGATCCACTTTACCTTGAATATCTTCAGTTAAGCGATTTGCTTTATGAAGTAAATCAGTAGTTTCTCGAGTAATACCTTGAACTTGACCTTCAACACCATCAAGTGTTTTAGCCACGTAATCTAAATTTTTCTTAACAGAAATTAAAACTACAACGATACCGATACATAAAATTAAGAACGCTATCGCAGCGATAATTCCTGCAATTGGTAAAATCCAATCCATTAAAAACGCCTCCTAAATACCATAAAATAAAAGTCATTAATATTTAATACCCATGATGTTTTATTATAAACATATTAAAACTCATTTTTTACGCCTAATTTTTCTAAATAAGCTTTAAGTAACTTTTGAATGTCACCAGCGCCCATAAATAAAATGACTGCGTTATCAAATTCTTTTAATATGTCAATACTATTTTCATCTATTAGCGACGAGCCGTCAATACGTTCAATTAAATCTTGTATAGTTAATTCACCTGTATTTTCTCTAATAGAACCAAAAATTTCACATAAGAATACGCGATCTGCTTTACTTAAACTAGATGCGAATTCGTCTAGAAAAGCTTGAGTTCTAGAGAACGTGTGAGGTTGGAAGACAGCTACTACTTCTTTCTGTGGATATTTCTTTCTAGCTGATTCAATTGTAGCACTAATTTCTCTAGGATGGTGAGCGTAATCGTCTACTAATACTTGATTAGATACTTTTGTTTCGTTAAAGCGACGTTTTACACCACCAAAAGTGACTAATGCATCTTTAATGTTGTCAACATTCATCTTTTCTAAATAACTAATCGCAATAACTGAAAGCGCATTTAAAATATTATGGTCACCAAATTGTGGTGATAAGAACTGATCATAAAATTCCCCGTTAGTATAAACATCAAACTGAGTACCTTTTTCGGTGATTTGAATATTTTTAGCATAAATATCGTCAGTCTCTTTAAAACCATAATAATAAATTGGTACATCAGCCTCTAATTTACGTAAATAGTCATCATCACCCCATGCAATTATGGCCTTCTTAACGTTATGAGCCATATCTTGGAAAGCATCATAGACATCTTCAATATTTTTAAAATAATCTGGATGATCAAAATCAATATTCGTCATAATCGCATAATCTGGATGATAACTTAAGAAATGTCTACGGTACTCACAAGCTTCGAATGCAAAATAATCGCTTCCAGGCAATCCCATGCCAGTACCATCACCAATTAAGAATGATGTCTTTTTATCTCCGTTCATAACATGTGACAATAGACCAGTTGTTGAAGTTTTACCGTGAGCACCTGTAACAGCTACAGATGTATATTGATTTATAACATGACCTAGGAAGTCATGATATTTAATGACATCAAGTTTTAATTCATGAGCTTTAACTATTTCTTCATGATTGTCTGAAAATGCATTACCCTGAATGACAACCATGCCTTCTTTAATATTTTCAACATCAAAAGGTAAAATTTTGATGCCTTTGTTACGTAGAGCAACTTCGGTAAATACGTATTTTTCTATGTCTGAACCTTGGACTTCATGACCAAGATCATGCATGATTTGTGCTAATGAACTCATGCCGGAGCCTTTAATTCCGACAAAATGATAGTGCGTCATTTTAATACTCCTTACTCAATTTATTCTTTATTTAAATCCGCTTCAGTAATATAAACATCCCTTGGTTTAGAACCGTTAGCACCTGATATATAACCTAACTGCTCTAATTGATCTATAATTCTAGCTGCTCTATTGTAACCAATTTGGAAATGTCTTTGAATCAATGAAGTTGATATATGTCCTTCATTCACCATAAACTCGCACACGTCATCGAATAAATCATCTTGTGCTTGAGATTGTGTTTTCTTTAATAATTCCTTTTCTTCAAATAAGTATTCAGGTTCTCGCTGCTGTTTAATAAAGTCAACGACATCATCTATTTCCTCATCAGAAACGAATGTACCTTGAACACGAATTGGCTTATTCATTCCACTTCCTAGATATAGCATATCACCATATCCTAATAAGCGTTCCGCGCCACCACTATCTAGAATTGTTCTTGAATCCACGCTTGAAGATACCATAAAGGCAATTCTAGTAGGAATATTTGCTTTAATCAGACCCGTAATAACATTTACTGAAGGTCTTTGTGTAGCCACTAACATATGAATACCACATGCACGTGCTTTTTGAGCAATACGTGCAATTGATTGTTCTACTTCTTGAGGTGCCATCATCATCAAGTCGGCTAACTCATCAATTACTATAACAATTTTTGGCATTCTTTGCTCATAAGGTGCCTTTTTATTAAATGCAGTAATATTTCTTACGTGATATTGAGCAAATAATTTATAGCGCTTCTCCATTTCTTCTACTGCCCATTTTAAACTTTGAGTAGCAGCTTTCACATCTGTAATTACAGGAGAAACTAAATGTGGTAAATCATTGTATGGTGCTAATTCCACCATCTTAGGATCAATCAATAATAAGCGTAATTCTTCAGGGTGATTTTTATATAATAATGACATTAAGATACTATTGATACAAACCGATTTACCTGAGCCTGTTGCTCCGGCAATAAGTGCATGAGGCGTTTTAGCGATATCCATTAATAATGGTTCATTATTAATTCGATAACCCATCGCTACAGTTAATTTAGACTCTGTATTTTTAAATTTAGGTGTTTCTATAATAGATCGTAAGTTAACCTTAGTTGGGTCTTGATTTGGTACTTCAATACCTACAAGACTTGTTCCAGGAATTGGCGCTTCAATACGTATATCTTTGGCAGCTAATGCCATTTTAATATCGTCTTGAAGTGCAGTAATCCTTGAAACTTTCACACCTTTTTCTACAGATAATTCAAATCTTGTAACACTTGGACCTTCTGTTACATTTTTAACCTCTGCGGGCACATTGAAATAATAAAGTGCATCATTTAATTCCTGTTTCTTCTCTTCTATCCATTCTTCATCAACTTCGTGTGGTTCAGGTTCTTCTAATAAATCAAAGCTAGGCAATTTAATATTAGGTCCTTTTCTAATTCCTTGTTGCTTATCTTGAGGTGACTCTTGTTGGTTTTTATAAGAATTGGATGCTTGTTCTTTTACTTCCTGATGAGTAATTCCTGTTGTAGAAGTTTTATTATTATTTAGGTTAGTGTCATCATTATCTTTTACAGTTTCTGAGTAATAATTACCGCTAATTCTTCCACTAGTTTCATTATGAGATGTGCTTTGAGTATGCTGTTGAATATGATTATTGTTAACATTGTCACTTGTAGACACACCTGTAATACCGTCGTCGTTTGATTCAGATTGAGTTTGGTACTCATGTGAAGTTTGTTGATTTGTTTCACTTTCATTTAAATTATTTTCAGAACTAAATTGATGCTCACTGGAATCCTCTTTAGTAGATTGAACATTATGTTGTTCAGGTTTTAATTCAGGAACATTAACTCTACTATTGTTTTTACTATCCATCATACGTTTCTTATCTGAAGGAGTCATTACCACATTAAATGGTTTACTACCTGCAAATCGCGGTTTATGTGTTGAAACATCTTTTGATTGCGATTGAGTTGTTGGTCTATTTAATTCCGATTCTTGAGCCACACTGCCCTCTGATTGTGAAGTAACCTCACTTGTTGAAGTTGAATTATTACTATTAGTATTATTCATGAACTGGTTACTATCTAATTCTGAATGTTCCTCACTATTGGTAAAGTGATTTGAAGACTCGGCATCTTCACTATTCATTTTTGAATGATGATCGTGTTCTTCTACACTTTCATTGTTACCAAATGATTGACCTTCATTAGCTGTCATACTATGTTTTGAATTAACCGTGGAAGCCATAGTATCATTATTTGAAGCATTTACTATCGACGAAGAACTATCACTATTTATCTCACTTGTACTTAATGAAGAAGCTGATTCTTTAAAATCATCATCGTTTTTCTGTCTATGTTTAGCATACTCCTTCTCATTATCAACACTTTGGTTAATTGCATTATTATAGTGTTCTTGCTGTTGTGAATTTTCATTTTCAAGGTGAGAAGTCGATTCTGATGATTGTTGGCTATCATTTAATTCTTGGAATTGAGCATCCTCTACATTATCGTTGTGTGCTTTATCAACACTAGTTTCCTCATTAGCATTATCGCTAGAGGCATCACTTACATGCACATCTTCGTCATTTACCTTTTGAATATGTTGTTCATCATCAAGGTTGATTTCTTCATAATTGTACGACGAAGCGCCAATTTGGTCTTCTTTAAATGAAGTTGTTGTAGTACTTTCTGACACATTATTAGACTGTCCGTCATTCATATCCTCATCATTATGGTCTTCATCTAGAGAGCTTTCACCAATGTATTGATGTGCTTGTTTCGCGTACATTTCATCAATTGCTTTTTGAATTTGATCTTCTTCATTGTCTTTATTTTGTTGTCTCTTTTGTTGAAGCGCTTTTTTAAATCTTCTTTTTTGAAGGACTTTACGTTCTCTTTCACGTCTGATTTCTTCAACGATTTGTGAAGCATAGATATTTTCAATATTAACAGTGTTGTCTTTTTTAGAATAATTAGGTGTTCGTCCTTCAGACTTTTGCGCTGAATGATTGTTAGATTGAAGATGACTTGAAGATGTTTTCTGTGTCTGTTCTGTATCTGAAGTTTTGGCATGGATTTTTGGTTGAGGTTGATTATCTTTAGATGATGATTCTTCAGATTGATAGCCCATTTGTTTATTTATAGATTGACGATACATGTTTACATCATGTGCATTTTTAGGTTGATTCCTTTGTGATTTACTAGTTGCATTATTGCTATTTTGTAGAGAATCTTGTTTAGGTGGAATCACTCCGTTTTCTAAAGGACGTCGTTGCTTAGTTCCAAAAATAGCTGACGGAACGTCGCTCGCTTTGAAACTACCGCCATGATATGTAAGTTCAGAATTCGTAGAGGATTGGAGTTTACTGTTAGATTTCAAACGTTCAGATTGTAATTTCATGCGAGAATTTGACTTATTATTATATGAACGATAATCATCAGATTGACTGTTATTAGAACTTCTTTTAGAACGACTTGACTCGCGATGATGCATTTGATTTTCATTACGATTTGAATGTTGATTAATATGATCATGCTCACGCATTTGAGATGAACGTCTACGGCGATGTCTTTTTCCAGAATTATCAACTAAATTACGTGTAGAGTCATCATCTTGTGTGTCATATGTTCTTGAACCATAATTAGCATTGTATTCAGAAGTTTCATATTTTTTATCATTATCTAGATCGTTATATGAAGCTTCTTCAGATACATGCATAGGAAATCTAAATTTACCTCTTGGGCGATTATAAATATCATTGTTTTGAGGCAGTAATGAGTCTTGATTATTTTGTTGAGATTGAGTGCCCTGTCTTCTTTTTTTATTTTTACGTAACAGGTCGTCATTTGAATCATTATCTTCGCCAAATAATTTATCAAACCAGCTCATAATTTCACTACCTTTCTTTATTATTCAAAAAATGCTTGCCCAATTTCATAATCATCATTTAATACCATAATACCCTTCTCTTGAGGTGCATTTGGTAAATCTAATTCTTTCATTGAACAAATCATACCACTTGAATCAACACCACGTAATTTAGCATCTTTGATAACCATTCCACTTGGCATTACAGCACCTACTTTAGCTACTACTACTTTTTGTTCAGCTGCTACATTAGGTGCACCACAAACAATTTGTAAAGTTTCATTACCAACATTAACTTTTAAAACACTTAATTTATCCGCATCAGGATGTTTTTCTTTAGTTTCAACATATCCAACTACAAACTTAGGTGATAAATCAGTATCTAATTGATAGTTAAATCCAGAATTATTAATAGATTGTTGTAACGCCTCAATAATTTCTGAAGTTAATTTGATATGACCGTTTCCTTCTATTTTTATTTTATCTGATACGTTAAAGATATTGAAACCAACAACTTGCCCATCTTGAGTGATTTCGACTACATCATCTTTCTTGTTGTAATCAAATGCACCATCTGTAGGTTCAATCTGTAAAAAAGCTACATCTCCTACACCTTGTGGATTATAAAATAAGTTCATCTATAAAACTCCATTTCTATTGATTATCTTTATTATTAAATTTCTTTCTATTCGCTTCTAATCTCTGTATAACATCAGGATTACGTTTTTGTTTATTATTTTTTCCTAGAATAAATATTGGTTCTAAGTGTCCCTTGTCATAGCCAAATGATAATGAAGTAATTGGTACTAAACCTTTAGTAAAGAATTCCATTGTCAAATGAGCCATGACATCGTAACCTGTTTTATTACGTATATCAGCAATAATTAACACGTCTTGGTGAGGAACTGCAACTAACATCTCACCCTCACATTGTTCTTGGACTTCATTCAAGAATGACGTATTAAGTATGCGACTTGCATCATACCCATCATTAGAATTGATGAAATAAAAAATATTGCCTTTAACCTCATCAGTAGAATATTTATTTTTAAGTTTTCTAACATTGAATAATGACATTTCTTTAATTTGTTGTTCAGTCATATTTAATGTTTTTAACATACTTTCATCTATTAATCTGTATGATTTACCTAAATCGAGAGCATAATAAATATTCGTTTCAGCTGTATGTTCACTATAAATAAATGAATGACCTTCTTTAGTCTTCTTGTCAAAGCTTGTTGCTCGAACAACTGGCATGATTTTTAAATCTTCCATTTTTTCTAAAGAATGATCGCCCATTTGAGCAATTGCTTCTTCTACATAGTAAACAATTTCATCTATAATTTTATCTTTTTGTTCTTCATATTTGGCGACAATAGCATTGAGTTTGATTGTGACACCTTTATAATTATCTGTACGATAAATTCTTAAAGTTTCTTCTTCTCTATCAAATTTAAAGTCTACGTCTAAATGATTTAAACGCGCTTTTAATTTATCTCTCATTTGGAAGACATTCATTTAAAACACTCCTATTTTCGCACCTTATAACAGTTTACAATAAATAACTGCTATATAACAGAAAAAACTAAAAATACGGTGTATAGATAACGTTATTTTCTAAATAAATTGATACTTAAATATATTTTGCTAAAAATGCATCAATTTGATCAATAGATTTTCTTTCTTTACCTATATAGCTACCTTCAAGTTTACCATTTTTATAAACTAAGAAACTGGGTATTCCTAGGATATCGTTATCAATACATATATCAATAAATTTGTCTCTATCTACCGAAACAAAATTAAAGTCTTTATATTTGTTTTCTAATTTAGGTAAATCAGGTTCTATAACTTTGCAGTCTGGGCACCAATCAGCGGTAAATTCAAAGACAGTATTACCTTGTTTTAATTCTTCAAATTGTTGTTCTGTATCAAGTTGTTTCACTTGTTCTACACTCCTTAACCAAATTTTAGTACTTCTATTTGATGATGATTTAAATGAGTTATACATTCTTTTAATAGTTGTCTAGCTGAGTAGTAATCTCTTATATCAAAAACTGCATCCGTGCTGTGTATATATCTTGCGCAAACGCCAATCACTGCTGTAGGTATGCCCTCATTTGCTTTATGGATCTCTCCCCCATCGGTACCACCTGGAGAAATATAATATTGATGTTTAATATCATTTTCTGTGGCTAACTTTAATAAATAATCTCTAAAGCGTGGCTTCAATATCATTGTACCATCTTTAATACGAATTAATGTGCCCTCCCCTAGTGCACCAGAGAGTTGTTGTTTCCCTTTTATATCATTAGCTGGGGAACAATCTACCACGAAGGCAATATCAGGTTTAATTTGCTCAGCAGCCGCTTTTGCACCTCTTAATCCAACTTCTTCTTGAACATTAGCGCCTACATACAAATCAACATCTAATTCTATATCTTTGAGCAATTCTAATATTTCTATCGCGAGGACACAACCATAACGATTATCCCATGCCTTAGCTATATAACGATACTCAGATAATTGAGTGAAAGATGTGTCAGGAACGATTGTATCTCCAATTTCAATACCTCTTTCTCGTACTTCTTCTTGAGATGAAGCACCGATATCTAACATTAAATCTTTTATTTCCGGAGCCGCTTCATTACCTGTTCTAAAGTGCTTTGGAATATTGGCAACAACGCCAACAATCTCATTGCCATTTCTATTTTTAACTTTCAGTCTTTGTCCTTGCCATATATCATTAGCAACGCCACCTAAATTAGTAAACTGAATCATACCATTATCAGTTACATGAGTAATCATAAAACCTATCTCATCCATATGTGCAGCAATCATTACTTTAGGGGCATTGCTTTGTTTAGATTTCTTAACTCCATAAATTCCACCCATGTTATTTTGAACAAATTCATCAACATAGGGGTTCATTTCTTGTTTCATATAATCTCTTACTTCATCTTCAAAACCTGGGGCTCCATGAAGCTCTGTTAATTGTTTTATGCGTTCTAAAGTTTTCGTATTATCTATCATCATACACAATCTCACTCCTTGCACTCTATTATATCATCTTCAATATGGTAAACTAAGAATAAGAAATTAGATAAGAGGAGATTATATGATGAAGTCTTTTAATTTTAAAGGTATAGCAATAGTGATGCTTTTCGTAACATTTATAACTTCACTATGTTTAGCATTTTATCTAACAAAGCGAAAATTATATAATGCCAATGACTTATTAAAAGAAGTTAAAACGTATTTTAGAAACGTAAAAGGCTCTTATATAGTACATCAACCTATTGTCTTGAATAATGTTAATCATAACCAACCTATCTATCAAGGTGGTATTACAGCTTATCATGATGGTAAATTAGTAGACTATGAGTTTTATGCCGATGCTAATTCTGGTCAAGTTATCGATATTATCGAGTTATAGCATTCTATAATTAAGGTTATCGTTTGAATATTTTATCAAACGATAACCTTTTTTTATTGTCTAGAAATAAATGTATCAATTGTTTTGAAGTCATCTAGGTATTTTACCGCAAAATAATTTTCATCATGATAAAACAAGAACCAATAATTATGATGCATGAAATATGGGATTAATCGTTCCTTTTCTCTAATGGATTGCATCGGATAGTCATCATAAGCTGTCACCCAAAGTGGATTAAGATGAGCAGTAGTCGGTAATATATCAGCCATATGCACAGCGTATTCATTATCACTTTCAATCGTAATGATTGAGTGACCGAAACTGTGCCCGCCTGTGTGCTTCATCTTTATACCAGGATAAGGTTCGATCTCATTTTCAAATAAAATTAACCTTTCCTTATAATCCCCTTGATTATAACTCCAATAAGTAGCTTGACTTCTTATGTTAGGTGAAAGAAATTCATGCCACTCGTCTTGCTGTATGAAATGTATAGCTCGGTCAAAAATTGCATGCCCATCTTTATCTGTTAAACCAGAAGCGTGATCAAAGTGAAGATGGGTCATTAAGACCATATCAATATCAGAGGTTGTTAAACCTAATTGTTTTAAATCCTCATCTATTAAGCTCTCATATTCAACACCACTATTTCTTTGTTGTTTATCTGAAAGTTTACCATTACCAATACCCGTATCGATTAAAATATTCTTATCACTAGTTTGAATTAAAATAGGATGTGTCGGAGTATGAATTTGATTCTTATCATTTACTTTGTATTTTTTAGTCCATAACGGTTTGGGAACAACACCAAACATCGCCCCACCATCTATATTAGTGTTTCCACCTCTTAAATAATGGAGAGTAAATCGCCCTAATTTCAAAGATAACGCCTCCTTGACATTATTGAACTTCTCATAGAAATGATGTAAATTACATCTTTTATTAAAAATTATTATAAGTTACTATTAAAATCAAATGTAAGCATTTTATAGGAAAGTTTAAGTTCCCAGTCAATCTCATAGAAGTTTGAGTATACAAAATTTGATTCTCATTTTGAAATAGTTTATTAGGTAAAATAAAAAAAGCCTACAAAGTTTGTAACTTTGTAGACGTTCTATTTAAGACAATAGTTATATTATTTTCTTCTTTAAGGACTTTATAAATCCTTGTGAAATTTTGCTTCCATACGATAGATTCTTGAGCCTTTATCAGAAAACTTTTTCTCATATTCTGTTAAAATATTATCTTCATCATCTTCGTCATGTAGGTTCAAATTCATTTTTGTAAAATACATCCCAAATTGCGACATACTCTCAAGGCTATATGCAAACAACCCACGATTGTCTGTTTTAAAGTGAATTTCTCCATCGTCCTTGAGAATCTGCTTATATAGAGCAAGGAATGTGTGATATGTAAGACGTCTTTTTGCATGACGTTTCTTTGGCCAAGGGTCTGAGAAATTAAGGTATATTCTTGAAATTTCTCCATCTTTAAAATATTCATTTAACTCAATAGCATCATTACAAATCATTTTAAGATTAGTTAAATTAAGTTCTTTTGTTTTATCAAGAACTTTATACATGACACTTTTCTCACGTTCCATTGATACAAAATTAATTTCTGGATGTTTAGAAGCCAAAGTAGTTATAAACTGCCCCATTCCTGAGCCAATTTCTATATATATTGGTTGTTCTGTGTCAAACCAATCAGACATACGGCCTGCGTGAGTACCGTCCATGTCTACTAGGTCAGGATGTTCTTTTAAATAATCTTCTGCCCAAGGTTTGTATCGAACTCTCATATTAAATTACTCCTTATATAAATAAGTTGCTATTCATAACTTCATTTAAGAATTTCAACCACATATTCATATCTTTATATCGTTTTTGTTCTTCATACCATTGAACCATACCAATGGATTGAATCACTGTATACCATTTCATACGTTTATTTAAATTGATACTCTCTTCTAGGCCATATGTATCAAACCATTTTGACCATTTAGATTGAGGAACATAGTTGTAAAGCAGCATACCTATATCTATAGCTGGGTCTGCAATCATTGCCCCTTCCCAATCAACGAGATACAATTCATCTCTATCAGACAATAACCAATTGTTATGGTTAACATCTCCATGTACTACAGTAAAAAAGCGAGAATCTAAATTTGGAATATGATCTTCTAAATAAGTTAAAGCTTTTCTAACAACATGGTGAGTTAGAACTTCTCTAGATAAAGAGGCATTAATTTTATTTAACATGATATCAGGAGTGATGGGTTCCATTTCCATACGTTTAAGCATGCTTAACAATGGTTTAGAACTGTGAATTTTATTGAGTAATTTTGCTACTCTGGTTTGATCCATTTCATCAGATTTTAATTCTCTACCGTTCTTCCAATGCTGTGCGGTAACGACTTCTCCTGTTTCAATTCTTTTCGTCCATACAAGTTTAGGTACAATTCCTTCTGCAGACAATGCAGCAATAAAAGGATTAGAATTACGTTTTAAAAATAATTTCTGTCCATCTTGTTCAGCCATATATGCTTCACCAGAAGCACCGCCAGCTGAATCAAGCGTCCACCCTAACTGATAAAACTGCTCCAACATGTTCACCTCACTTTCAATTAGAAAATGGCTCTAGAAATATATTTTCAAGAGCCATATATTCTAATTTATAGAAAAGCGCATATTTTAATTTTCTCTTACGCTCAATTGATATTTAGATAACAGTTTTTTAAGTTGGCTTTATAATATAAAATTCCCTAAATATTTTATTTAATCAGCCCGTTCATTATTTATCACTCATAGAAGATTTTATAATTTTTAAGGGTCAATTTCAACTAAAAATGAGAAACAAAATGACACATTTTACTAGTCGAAAGTACTTGTATTTTCTAAATCACTTTAATATAAATTATAACATAATTTTAGCACTAATTATTGAGAAATTAAGACAATTTTATTAAGATTTTTAAAGTTTAAATAATTTTAAAATTTAAGGTTTTAAATACTATGTGATTTAATGTACTTATTAAAGCCTTCTTGCAATTTACGAGTTACATCTCCTACTTTTCCATTGCCAATATCGTCACCATCCACTTTAATCACTGGCATGACTTCAGCAGAGGTACTAGAAATAATAACCTCATCAGCATTTTTTAAGAAATCAACTGTAAATGTCTCTTCTTTGAATGGTATGCCGTAATCTTCAGCGATCCATTTTATTACACGGCGAGTAATACCATTTAAAATAAAGTTATTGATTGGATGCGTATAAATTGCACCATCTTTAATCGCATAAACGTTACTAGATGCACCTTCTGTAACAGTCTCACCTCGATGTTGAATCGCTTCTGTAGCGTTATATTTAACAGCATATTCTTTTGCTAATACATTTCCTAAAAGATTTAAACTTTTTATATCACAACGTAACCAACGAATATCTTCAGTTGTCACACCATATACTCCGTTTTCTAATTGTTCATATGGTCTGTCATAACTCTTAGTAAATGCCATGATTACTGGTTTTGTTGGAGGCGTCGGGAAGGAATGTTCACGAGGCGCTACACCTCTAGTTGCTTGAATATAAATTCCACCATTTTTCACATTATTTTCGTTTAATAATTGACGAACTAAATCAATTAACTCATCTACTGTATATCCTAAATCTAGGCCAATTTCATTTGCGCTTCTCAAAAATCGTTCAAAGTGTTCTTTAACTGTAAATAATTTTCCTTCGTAAGCACGAATATATTCATATATTCCATCGCCAAATACATAACCACGATCTTCGTAAGATACTTTAGCGTCTTTTTCGTTCAAAAAATCCCCGTTAATAAAAACTTTTGTCATCGTTTATCCCTCCACACATAAAGCATAAATTGCCTCTAAATAAATACTCGTTGCGTTAATCAATTGTTTTTTAGTCATATATTCATTTTTTTGATGCATTAAATCTTCAGTATCTTCAAACATAGCACCAAATGCGACGCCTTTGTCTAGGTTTCTAGCATAAGTCCCCCCACCAATCGTGTAAGGTTCAGTCATATCGCCAGTTTGGTTTCTATATGCTTTGACAAGTTTCTCCACAAATGGATCATCTTTATCTACATAATGTGGCTTTTGAACTTTACCAAGTTCAAGGCTAAATCCAATGTCTTTAATTTCATTAGTAAACCTTTCAACAGCCTCTTCAAATTCAAATCCCTGAGGATATCTTAAGTTCACACCGTATCTTCCAGCTTCTTTATTATCGTATTTAATAATTCCTATATTAGTAGTAACGTCTCCCATTACATCTGTATGGAATTTCATACCCATTTTTTCTCCAAAATGAGAATCAAAGAGATAACGATTATTGAATTCAACAAAATCTTTTGCACTTTTATCTAAATTTAAAGAAGACAAGAATTTAAGTAGATATAATCCAGCATTGACGCCTAGTGAAGGATCCATGCCATGAACCGCTTTACCTTCAACCGTTAAGATTAAAATACCACTATCAACGGTACTTTCTCCTTGAAGCTCATTTTGTTCAACGAAATATTCAAAGTTTTGAATCACATCTGTCATATTTTCTTTAACTAAAACACGGGCTTCAGCATGATCTGGTACCATGTTATATCTTTGACCAGATTCAAAGTTTAATAATTCATAATCTGGTTCATCTACATCTTCATTTATTTGATCTTGAATTAAATCAAATGTAGTGATTCCTTTTTCACCATGTATCGCTGGGAACTCAGCATCAGGTGCAAAACCTAATGTAGGCATTTCTTCAGTTTGGAAATATCTATCTGTACATTTCCAATCAGACTCTTCATCTGTACCTATAATCATATGAATACGTTTCTTCCAATCTACGTTCATATCATTCAATATTTTCACGGCGTAATATGCAGCAATTGTAGGTCCTTTGTCATCTAGTGTACCTCTGGCAATAATTGCATCGTCTGTTACTACAGGATCAAATGGGTCAGAATCCCATCCATCACCAGCCGGAACAACGTCTACATGACATAAGATACCTAAGACATCTTCTCCTTGGCCAGCTTCTATTCGACCGGCTATATGATCTACATCATGTGTTGAAAACCCATCTCTCTCAGCTAATTCGTACATGTAGTCTAAAGCTTGTCTTGGTCCGGGTCCGACAGGTGCATCTTTAGAGGCTTTAGAATCATCTCTTACACTTTCAATAGATAATAAGCCTTTAAGATCATCAATCATTTGATTTTCATATTCTAGAACCTTTTCTTTCCACATTTGAGATCGACTTCCTTTTTATATAAGTTAAACTCCATTTTACAATATGTTACTCAGAAACTACAGTAAGATGTCAGAAAATTACTTAATTTTTTGTAATGATGATTTTCAAGTTAAATTATATCAAATTTAGGAATACTAATATAATTCATATTTGCGTTTCAAATTGAATGCTTTATATATTTTTTTAGATAAAAAAGAAGCCTATAGATGAACTTCTAGCGTTCATCTATAGGCTCTTTATTATTGTGATTTAAATTGATAAATTTTATTTATTCTTTATCTTCTAAAGCATTTTTATTATTTTTTAAATCATCTTCAGAGACAACTCTTAGATTATTAGAAGTTGTTGCGCCACCTTCGTCGTCAAACTTTCCTTCTTCTAAATCATCTGCTTTTTTGTCATCTAAATCAGTAAATTTAGATTTTTCTTCTTCAAAGAATGCTTTAGGATCATTTTTAATTCGATCAACATAATCTCTTGGATTATTTCTTACTTCTTGAATCGTTTCATTGGCTTTGTTTCCAATTTGGCTAGCAAAGTCTTTAGCGTTTGCTTTGTATGATTCAGGATTTTCTTTATATTTGTTATATTCATTTTTAAGTTTGTCACGACTGTCTTTGCGTGATAAAGCGACTGCTGCAACAGCGCCACCAATGCCTAATGCAATTCTAAATAAATTTGTACTTTTACCCATAATTGTACACCTTCTCCTTTGTCATTTTTTTAGATTTTCGAAATCTTGTTCATTTAAAAAACGATATTCACCAGAATTTAGAGTTTCATCTAATTCTAAATTGGCGATTTTAACACGTTTCAATTCTAATACCTCATTTTCGATACTATGAAACATTCGTTTTACTTGATGATATTTTCCTTCATAAATCGTAACATATGAAAGTCTATCATTTCCTTTAATAAGTTCTGCCGGTTTGACCTTACCATCAGAAAGTTCTACGCCTAATTTAAAAGCTTCTATATCTGACTGCTTAATAGGATATTTAGATATAACTTCATAAGTTTTAGATACATGTTTTTTTGGGCTCATTAATTCATGATTAAATTGTCCATCATTAGTTAATAAAAGTAATCCTTCTGTGTCTTTATCTAACCTTCCTACAGGAAAAATCCCTAAATGTGAAAATTCAGGGATTAAATCTAAAACAGTTTGATGAGCGTTATCTTCTGTAGCTGAAATATAACCTTTAGGTTTATTTAACATCATATAGACGTTATCTACATATGAAATCTCTTCACCATCAACCACTACTTTGTCTGTTTCAGGGTCAATTTGAGATTTAGGTGTTTTAATTTTTTTCTCATTAACCTCTACAAGACCTTTTTTAAGTAATTGTTTTACTTCAGTACGAGTGCCTAAACCCATATTAGCTAGAAATTTATCTATTCTCATCTTAAAAACGTCACTTTTCGTCTAATTTTTTCAGGAACGTCACCTAAAAATTCGTCAGCCAGTCTATTCTTGATTGTAATGCCACCATAAATAAGCGCACCAACAATAACACTTATAGCTATTATAATGAGGTAACCAAATCTAGTAGGATTTAGGAATAATTTAAGAATGAAGTATACAACTTCTACACCTATCATCATGATGAAGGAGTATAAGAATATTTTAGCAAATTGTATCCAACTATAGCTGAATTTGAATTTCGCATATTTTTTTAAAATATAGAAATTACAGCCAATTGCAAATAATAATGCAATTGCAGTGCTTAGTACCGCACCTGGAGTGTGTAAAAGCATAATAAGCGGATAGTTTAGTGCTAATTTGATGACTACTGAACCTAAAATAACAAAGACTGTTAATTTTTGCTTATCAATACCTTGCAACATAGAAGCAGTTACACTTAATAGTGAAATTAATATCGCTACGGGTGCATAATAAAATAGTAATCTACTTCCGTCAAAGTTAGGGTCGTGACCATGAACAATAGGATCATAACCATAGAATACAGTAAATAAAGGTTGTGCTAATGCCATAATACCTATACTAGCTGGCACTGTAATAAACATTAGGACACCAATAGATGTTCTAATTTGTCTATGCATTTCCTCTAGACGACCCTCTTCATAAGTTTTTGTGATAAATGGAATTAAACTCACCGCAAAACCAGCACTTAATGATGTTGGGATCATTACAATTTTATTTGTAGACATATTTAACATGTTAAAGAATGTATCTTGTAACTTTGGATTTACGCCAACTAAACTTAGAGCCCCATTATGTGTAAATTGATCTACTAAATTAAATAATGGGAAATTTAAACTTACAATTACAAATGGAATACTGTAAGCAATAATCTCTTTATACATGTTTCCATAAGAAACATGCATATTAGCTGTATCAGACTCAACCATTTCTTTAATATTTCTTCTACGTTTAATCCAATAATACCAAAGCGTAATAATTCCAGCTATAGCTCCGATTGCTGCTGCGAACGTGGCAATTCCATTTGCTTGTAGAACTGTACCATTAAATACATTTAAAGCTAAGTAACTACCTACTAATATGAAAATAATTCGGGCAATTTGCTCTGTTACTTCTGAAACAGCTGTTGGGCCCATAGATTTGTATCCTTGGAATATACCTCTCCATGTAGCTAAAACTGGTATAAATATAACTACAATACTGATAATTCTTATAATCCATGTAATATCAGCAACTGACCAACCAGTTTTCGCATTATTCTTACGCGATAAAGTTAACTCTGCTATGTATGGAGCTAAAAAATATAAAATTAGAAAGCCAATTACACCCGTAATACTCATTACAATGAAACTTGACTTATAAAACTTTTGACTGACCTTATAAGCACCTAACGCATTGTACTTAGCTACATATTTAGAAGCTGCTAGTGGCACCCCTGCAGTTGCTACTGCAATTGCAATATTATAAGGAGCGTAAGCATAAGTAAAAGGAGCCATATTTTCTTGCCCGCCAATCAATGAAGTGAACGGGATAATAAACAGCACACCTAATACTTTAGTAATTAAAATACTTAATGTAATTAAAAAGGTTCCTCGAACCATTTCTTTACTCTCACTCATTACCTATCTTCCTATCTTAAAATTTTATTAAAGTTTTATATCGTGTTGTTTATATCAAAACTTATTACCTTGCATTACTTAAAAATATATCACAAAATAATAAATGTTTGTCTTTTATTTTCCACTTTTTAGACATTGTAAAAATTATGTTTTAAAAAGCTAAGTATCTGTAGAAAAAAGACACGATGTTAGTATTAATTTAATGAGGTTCCAAGTTTCATATTATAATTATATTTTTACTCTTTGTCATCTCATACCTTAATTTTTATTAGATAATACTTAAATAGTCTAATACAATTGTAACAATGAATATGTGGAGGTAACTCAATGTATCAAACTATTATAATTGGCGGAGGCCCCAGCGGTTCAATGGCTGCAGTCGCCGCAAGTGAAGTAAGTGATAATGTCTTATTAATTGAAAAGAAAAAGGGTTTAGGACGAAAATTGAAAATATCAGGTGGAGGTCGTTGTAATGTTACTAATCGCCTACCCTATGCTGAAATAATCAAAAACATACCTGGTAACGGTAAATTTCTTTATAGCCCTTTCTCAGTTTTTGATAATGAATCTATTATTGAATTTTTTGAAAGCCGAGGCGTGAAATTAAAAGAAGAAGATCACGGTCGGATGTTCCCTGTATCCAATAAAGCACAGGATGTTGTAAACACTTTGATTAAACAAATTAATGAAAACAAAGTTAATGTTATGGAGGAAACTCCAGTCACAGAAATTTCTCATGATAACGGTATTTTTTATGTTACAACTCAAAAAGGTGAATTCCAAAGTAAATCTTTAATCATTGCTACTGGTGGTACATCTGTACCACAAACAGGGTCAACTGGAGACGGTTATCAATTCGCCGAATCTCTTGGCCACTCTATAACCGAACTCTTCCCTACAGAAGTTCCAATAACTTCTAGAGACGCTTTCATTAAATCAAAACGTCTTAAAGGATTAAGTTTGAAAGATGTAGAATTATCAGTTTTAAAGAAAAATGGTAAAAAAAGAATAAGCCATCAAATGGATATGATATTTACGCACTTTGGTGTAAGTGGTCCAGCTGCGCTTAGATGTAGCCAATTTGTCTATAAAGAACAAAAGAATCAAAAGAAACAGGATATTGCTATGCAATTGGACGTATTTCCAAATTTAAATCACGATCAACTCTCTCAAAAAATTAAATCCTTATTAAAGGCTGAACCAGATAAGTATATAAAAAATAGTTTGCATGGCTTAATTGAAGAACGTTACTTATTGTTTATGTTAGAACAATCCGATATTAGTGATGAAACTACATCTCATCATTTGTCTAATCAACAATTAAATCACTTTATCTCAAATTTAAAAGGATTTAGGTTTAACGTTAATGGAACACTCCCCATTGATAAAGCGTTTGTCACTGGTGGTGGTGTGTCTTTAAAAGAAATACAACCTAAAACAATGATGTCAAAAATCGTTCCAGGATTATTTTTGTGTGGAGAGGTATTAGATATACATGGTTATACTGGCGGATACAATATAACAAGTGCATTAGTGACAGGTCACGTTGCTGGATCTAATGCTGGAACTTTTAAAAATGAATCCTAATATATTTAAAACCTTCTAGGTAACGTTTTATGCTACCTAGAAGGTTTTTTGAGTAGTGAATTAAGATTTTTTATCTTTTTTATTTTTACGTGTAGATAACAATGCTAGTCCTGAAAGTAATGCTGCACCTGCTAAAGGTCCTGAATAATCTGTTTCACCAGTATCAGGCAATTCATTTATTGTATGTTGATTATTATTAGAGCCATTTACATTATCACATTTATTATTTTGTTCAGTTTGATGAGTAGATTCCATAGAGTTTAACTTATCTTCTTTAACTTTTATAGCTTCTAGTTTAGTAATTGTTTGTTTGACTACTTCATCAACAGTTTTATTATCATTAGCGTCTTCAATTTCTTTAAATGAATCATTCAAAATTTGAGAAATTAAATTTTTAGCTGCTAATTTAGCTTGATAACTAACCTTATCATTATCTTCAATATTTCGAATGATTTCATCCGCTTTGTTTTGAATGATACGTTTAGCATTAGCTTTTTTATGAGTTTGTAATTTTAATTTTTCAAATTCTACTTTAAAGTTATTCAAACTATTATCTACTTCTTCATTTGTTTCTGAGTCATTCACTTGCATATGAATACGATTGACTAAAGCTTTTAATTTGCTAATAAATGCTTGCTTCTCTTCAACTGTCGCATCACTATTTGCTTCAACAGCATGAATTTTAGCAGAAAGTTGTTGATGTAAGTATGATTTCGCATCAGATTTCTTATGTGCATTTATTTGAATTAAATCTAATTTAGCTAAACCGTCGTGAAGTGATTTTGATACATCAGCATTAGCCTCAGAATCTTGTATAGCAAGATTAATAGTATTAACTGTCTCAGCAAGTTTATTTAATACTTCTTGTTTTTCTTCAACAGTTGCATCCTCAAATTTCTCAAACTCATTTTTCTTCTTATTAGCTACATCTTGAATTTGCGCTTTTGCTTGAGGTTTAACTTCAGTTGTAACTTTCACCGCTTCAATTTTTGGTAAAGCAAGTGCTTTGGCTTTATCAACTTCTTCATTAGTATGAGCAGATAATATAGATTCATCTGCCTCATTTATCAATTCATCTAAAGTTTTTAAAGCTGCATTTTTCTCTTCAGTAGTAGCATCTTTATTAGAATTAATTGTAGTTTTTATTTCCTCAGCTTTCTGTTGTACTTCTAACTTAGCTTGAGGTTTCTTACTAATTAGAGAAAGTATAGATTCTATATCTTTAATACTTTGATTTTTAACTGCTTCGACCTCATCATTCGTTTTAGCATCATCAATTTTAGCAGCATATTCACTAGACGCTTCTACGAGTTTATCTATAGCTACCGCTTTCTCTTCGTCTGTAGCATCATTATTTTCACTAATAAACGCTTTTTGAGCGTCTAATTTAGCTAAAATTTGTTTCAAAGCTGCAGGTTTAATGCTATTAGTTGGTTCAATATTTAAAATTTTATTAATAATATCATTTTTAATATCTTCAACTTGTTGGTTTTTAGTCGCAGCATCTAATCGTACTTCACTCTGTTTAATTAAATCATCTACTAAAAGTATAGCCGCATCTTTTTCTTCTTTAGTCACTTCAGAGTTGTTGTTTATTTTAGATTTTTGATTATTAGCTTGTTGTTGGATTTCATCTAAAGCAAATGGTTTTACTTGAACTTCCGGATTGATAACAGAAAGTAAAGAAATTGCATCTGTTTTAGCGACCATAACTTCACTATCTGCTTTAGCTTCACGGATTTTATTTTGGGCATCATTAACAATAGCATGAACTTTATCTAATGCATTCTGTTTTTCCTCATCCGTAGCATTAGGTGTATTGTTAATTGATAATTTAATTTCATCTGCTTTTGTATTTATAGCTTTTCTAGCAGTTGGTTTTTGAATTACATTAATAACAATATTGTTTAAATCATTTAAACCAAATACCTTTTCTTGAGCCACTTGTACATCTCTAGTATCCTTATCGATTGCACCTAAGACCGCACTTAATTGATTTTTCACATGGTTGATAGCATCATCACGTTCTTCTGTAGTAACATCAGGTGTATTTTCAAATGTTTTAATTAATTGATTAGCTAAATTGTTAAGTATAGTTCTAGCATTAGATTTACTTACAACTTCAGGGAAAATTGTTTTAATTTGCTCTGATATGTTGTTATAAATGTCATCTACACCAGCATTATCACTTGCTAAACCGATTTCTTTTTTCGTAGCATGTAATAATTGTTCAACTTTATCTATAGCATTTTGTTTCTCATCTTCTGTTGCATCAGGAACTGCATTAATAATAGCTTCTTGAGCATCAACAATATCATAAAGTTTTAGAATTGCATTTCGCTTCTTATGATACTCTGGTTCAAATTGTTTAATCGTATTTATAACATTATCTTTTGCTTCAGTTACTTGTGAATTTGTTTGGGCTTTATTAATTAATTCTATAGCTTTTTGAGCTTCTTCATTTACGAATTGTGATGCTTTATCTTTCTCTTCTTGTGTAGCACTGAAAGCTTGACTTATTCGGTCGATTTTTTCTTGTTTAGCATTATTAATTGCGTCAATTGCATTTTGTTTAACACCTATTACTGGTTCAAAAGTATTAATACTGTTAGTACCGTTCTCTTTAGCTTGATCTACTTGAGCATTAGTTTGTGCTTGATTTATATTAGTTTTAGCTTCTTGAACAAATTGATCTAAATGATTTAACGCTTGCTGTAATTCGTCCGTAGTTGCATTAGGTAATTGATTAACCTCGTTTTGTTTTCTTTTAAGTGCTTTATCAAGCTCAACCCTAGCAGCTGGTTTTTTAATGATAATAGGTTGAATATCTTTAATAGATTCTATGCCCTTATTCTTTTCTACGTTTACTTGATCTGTATCTTGTGCTAAACCAATTGAATTATTTGTTCGATCAGTAACCTGTTGAAGCTGTTGGGAAGCCACTTCTTTCTCTTCTGTAGTAGCTTCAGTATTATTAACAATTTCATTTTGTTTTTCATTACTTTTAGCAACAACATCTGCTTTAGCTCTATCCTTAACATCAGTAGATGGTTGTATATTAGCTATAGCTTTTGAATCTTCAGATATTATATTTTGAACATCTTGATTTGTATCAGCGTGTTTTAATCTATAGTTAGATGAATTTAATTCTTGTTCAACTAATTCTTTTGCTTCCAATTTTTCTTCTGTTGTGGCATTGCGATTACTGTCAATTAAGGCGTTTTGTTCATCTGCTTTCGCTTTTAATGCTTTTCTGGCATTTGCTCTTACTTCAGTAGATGGTTGTATTAATGCAATTTTTTGTATACTTGAATTTTTAGCATTGTCAACTTCATCATTAGTTTGGGCATTTTTAATGTTAGCCTTACCTTCTTCATAAGCTTGATTAATTTTATTTAGTGCATCATTTCTCTCTTCTAAAGTCGCTTCTTTATTTTTGTCAACTTCACTATTTTGTGCATTAACTTTTGCACCAATTTCATCTATTGCTGAACGTTTCTTTCTCGCTTGAGGTGTAATAGCTTCTATTTTAGGTCTAGAATTATTTAAGATTCCGTCAACTTCACTATTATGACTTGCATTGTTAATTTGTGTAGTTGAAGTATTTAATTCATTATTGAGTCTCTCAATAGCTTCGTCTTTCTCATCCTTAGTAGCTTCAGTGTTGCTATTAATCACTTGTTTTTGATTCTCACCTAATTGTGAAAGTTGTTCTTTCACATTTTGTTTTTTAACAACTTCAGTTTGAACAGCTTTCATATCTTGAATTGCTTTTGCTTTAATTTGGTTAACTTCATCTGTTGTATTAGCTTTGCCTATGTTAGCATTTGCTTTTTCTTGGATACTATCTACTTTATTATTTGCTTCTTCCATTTCTTCAGCAGTTGCATTAGGTGTTTGATCAATTAAATCATTTTTATTTTTAGCTTCTGTTGAAAGAGCCTGAATCGCATTTGCTTTTACCGATGTATCAGGATTTATTCCTGTGATTACAATAGTTCCGCTATTTTTTGCATCTTGAACTAACTGCGTTGTCGTAGCATTAGTAATATTATTTAATGCCTCATTTTTAGCTATGTTGACTTTATTAATAGCTACTGCTTTTTCTTCAAATGTTGAATTATTATTATCATTTATTTTGTTTATTTGATTTTGAGTAGTTTGTTCAATGCCTTGTTTAGCTGCTTGTTTCACAGTTGTTTCTGGCACTATTTTTCCTATTTCTGCAACACCAGTATTTTCAGCTGCTTGAACTTCGTCATTTGTAGAAGCTTGATTAATATTTTGAAGTGCACTAGTTTTCGCAGTTTCTAATTTCGTTAAAGCTGCCTGTTTCTCTTCTGAAGTAGCTTCTTGATTATTATTAATAAGTTTTGTTTGTTCTGTTACTTTATTATTGATTACATCATTTGATGCAGGCTTTTTAACAATATTAGGCTGAATATTTTCAATACTTGCCAAGTATTGTGTTTTGGCATCATTAACATTTTGATTTGCTGAGGCTGAATCAATTGCATTATTTGCCTTCGTTTCTTCCTGTTTTAGTTGATTAAGTGCTTCATCTTTTTCCTCTGTTGTAGCCTGACGATTAATATTAATTTGTTCTCTTTTATTATTTATAGCATTTGCTACATCAGCTTTTGCAGTTGTTTTAGTTACTGTTGATACCTCAATTTGTTGGAGACTTTGTTTACCTGCTTCAAGCTTTTCATCCACTACAGCATTCGTTTGAGCATTACTAATTTCTGCTTTAGCTTTAGTTAAAGCTACTTCAATAGATTGCGTTGCCGTATTTTTTTCTTCAGTAGTAGCTTGAGAATTATTTCTTATGTCAGCTTTTTTACTTTCTGCCTGAGCAATTAAACTATTGATAGCATCTTGTCTCTTATGAGGTTGGGCATTGATAGCACTTATTGCTGTGATTGCTTTAGATTTTACATTATCTACTTGAGCATTTGTATCCGCATTGTTAACATTTTGTATTTCTTCAGCTAATTTAGCATCTACTTGTGCTTGTGCTGCATTTTTTTCATCATCAGTCGCGTTGTTATTAGCTAAGATTAACTGTTTTTGTTCATTAGCTTTTTGTTTTAATTCATTAATAGCAGATTGTTTCTTGTTTACTTTTGCATGAATATCATTAATAGAGTTAATTCCATCACCTTTGGCACGTTTAACTTCCTCAGTAGAATGCGCTTGATTGATGTTTTGATTAGCCTGAGCCAATGAAGTATTAACTTCTGTGATAGCATCTTGTTTCTCTTCTTGAGTTGCATTAGGCGTGTTAGTAATTTGAGCGATCTGATCATCAGCTTTATTTTGTAATTCTTGTTTAGCGTTAGACTTAACAGTTGTAGCTGGGTGAATTTCTGCAATTTTTTGTATGCCCTTAGTTTTTTCATTATTAACATCAATAGTTGTATGGTCACTATTTATATTATTTTTAGCTTCAGTTTTAGCTTGTTCAACTAGCTCTCTTGCTTTAGCTTTCTCTTCGTCTGTTGCATCATTATTACCATTAATAATTGTATCCTGCTGTTGAGCTTTTTGATCAAGAGCTGTTTTAGCATCAGTTTTGGTAGTAGTCGCTGGGTGAATTAAACTCATCTCATCCATACCTGTGTTTTTAGCATTATCTACTTGAGCATTTGTTTGTGCTTGATTAATACTACTAATTGTTTTTATTTTGCTTGCTTCTAGAAGATTCTTTGCGACCTCTTTTTCTTCATCTGTTGCATCGTTGTTATTCGTAATTAAGTCATTTTGTGATTTAACTTTCTCTTGAACAGCATGAATAGCCTCTGCTTTTTTAGTTGGATGAGCATGAATAGTTTCTAATTCATGTATTCCATTTTCTTTATTTTGATCTACTTGTGCATCCTTAGTTGCTTGACTAATTAGATTTTTACTTTCATCTTTTTTTTCAATTAAACGTTGTATAGCTTCATTTTTCTCATCTGTTGTTGCATCAGGTGTAGAATTGATAGCTTGTTTAAGTTGCTCAAACTTAGCATCAATTTCCCTATTTGCGGTTGGTTTCTTTGTTACATTAGGGATAATAGTGTTTATTGTATCAATAGTAGTAGTTTTTGCATCAATTACTTGTTGATTTGTTTGAGCTTGATCAATATTTTGATTACCTGTATTTTCTTCTGTTTTTACTCTATTTTTAGCTTCTTGCTTTTCTTCATCAGTTGCATTAGTCGTATTATCAATTACTCTATTTTGTTCAGTTACTTTGGTTTCTATATCTTTTTTAGCGGTAAGTTTTTGTTGTGCATTAGGTTCAATATTATTTATTGCACTTATGCCATTTGTCTTAGCCTGAGCAACGCCTTCGTTATCCGTTGCAGTTTGAATATTATTTTTTGCTTCATTAGCTTTTTGGTTTGCTAATTGAACAGCTGTATCTTTTTCTTCTGTTGTAGCAGTTTGATGCTGGTTAATATTTTCTATTTGTTCACTTAATTTACGATCAATATCACTCTTAGCATTTGTCTTAGTAGATGTTGACGATTGAATTAAATTAATATTATTAATACCCTCATTTTTAGCACTAGTTACGGCTTGATTCATTGTTGCACTATTAATATTGTCTAGTGCTTCTTGTTTAGCATTATTTATTCTGCCTATCGCTTCTACTTTCTCTTCCTCTGTTGAGTTATTGTTATTATTGATAACATCAGTTTGTTCATTAGCTTTTTGTTTAACTGCATCTCTAGCGGTTTCTTTCTCTATTGCTTGAGCTGTGATTTGCTCTATTGCAGTCATTGCATTTGCCTTAACACTATTAACTCCTTGAGATGTATGTTCTGTATTAATTTGTTGTTGAACTTTGGCTAGTTCACTATTAACTTTTGCAATAGCAGTTGCTTTTTCTTCATCAGTTGCATCTGGTGTCGCTTTGATTAAACCAATTTGCTCGTTTACTTTATTTTGAACAGCCTTTCTAGCTTCTGACTTAATTGTAGTAGTTGGGCTAATTTCATTAATTTTATTAAGACCGTTATCTTTTGCTTCTTTAACTTGTTCATTTGACTTTGCTATTTGAATGTTACTATTAGCTTCAGCTTTTGCTTCTTCTACTTTTGAATTAGCTTCAGCTTTTGCTTCTTCTACTTTTGAATTAGCTTCTGCTTTTTCTTCGTCAGTAGCATCAGGTGAAGTTTGGTTTTTAGCTATGATAGACTCTGCTTTTTTAGCAATTTCATTTTTAGCATTAGTTTTTACAGTCGTAGCAGGAGTAATTGAATTTATCGTTTGAGTTCCATTAGCCACTGCGCTATCTACTTGAGCGTCTGTATCTGCGTTGTCAATATTATTATTGATATTAGTAATTGCTGCATTTACTAAATTCTTTGCATCATCTTTTTCTTCAGTAGTAGCGTTATTATTTAAGTCAATTTCATTATTATGATTTTGAGCGACATGATTAATACTTTCTTTTGCTTGAGGTTTTTTATTAACTGTAGTGTTAATACCATCTAAAGTTTGAATTCCATTAGTTTGTGCTTGGTCAACATTATCATTTGATTGTGAATTACTTATTGTTTGTAATACAGCATCTTTAGCTTGCGTTAATTTTGTTAATGCTTCATTTTTCTCTTCTTGAGTAGCATTAGGGGTTTGATTGATTTGATCTTGTTTTGTTTTAAATTTCTCATTTATTTTTGCACGTGCTTGTTGTTTTTTATTAAAGACAGGATGAATATTTCCAATATTACTCAATCCAGCATTTTTAGCTTTTTCAACCTCTGTATTAGTTTGAGCTTGTGAAATACCACTGTCAGCCTCAACTTTAGCTTGATTTACACTTTCTATAGCACTTTGTTTTTCTTCAGTAGTACCTTCATTATCATTCGTTATTTCTCTTTGTTTGTCATTCACTTTAGATGCGATTTCTTCTTTAGCTTGTGGTTTCTTCAGAACATCTACATTGATGTTATCGATTGTTTGTGTAGCATTTGTCTTAGCATTATCAACGTCATTATTTGATGTTGAACGATTAATTTGTTGTATACCATCATTAAGTGCCTGATCAACCTTGGTATTAGCAGCGTTTTTCTCTTCATCAGTTGCATCTGGTGTTTGGTTAAGTGTAGCTTTTCTTTCTTGTGCCTTTTGACTTAATTCCAAAATTGCTTGATCTTTTTTAACCGCATTAGGTTGATCTAGATTGATAGTGTTTATACCATCTTGTTGTACATTTTTAACATCTGAATTTGAATGAGCATTAGTAACATTGTTCAAAGCTTCTTGCTTATGTGCATATACATTATTAATTGCTGTCTCTTTTTCTTCATTAGTTGCTTTGTTATTAGCATTGATTTGTTGAATTTGAGAAGTTACTTTATTTTCAACTGCTTCTCGTGCAATTCTCTTAACTGTAGTGTTAGGATTGGCTAAATTAATAGCATTCTGACCACTTGTTTTTGCTTGGTCAACCTCATTATTAGTAGATGCAGAATTAATGTTTTGAGTAGCTTGAGCTAATTCTCTTTCCACTTTACTTTCAGCTTCCGTTTTTTCTTCGGTTGTAGCTTCATTATTTCTTTGAATGTTCTGTTTTTGTTGCTGCGCTACCGTGTTTAATTCATTAATAGCTTGCTTTCTTTTAACAGGGTTAACACTTAATTGATTAATTGTATTTATTGCAGCATCTTTAGCGTTAGTAACATCATTATTTGTATTAGCATTTTGAATATTTTGCAAAGCTTGTGTTTTTGCTTGGTTTACATTGTTTAAAGCAATATTTCTCTCGTCTTGAGTGGCTTGAGTGTTTTGATTAATTTCAGTGATTTTATCTTGAGCTTTTTGATTGATTATTCTTCTAGCTTCGGCTTTTTGTTGAGGGTTTGGAATGTCCGAAGAAATGTTATTAATACCCTCATCTCTCGCTGCATTAACAGTACTCTCTGTTTCAGCCTCACCAATTTTTTGTAGTGATTCCGAAGAATGATTATCAACTTTTTGAATTGCGACATTTTTCTCTTCATGCGTTGCCTCATTATTTTGGTTAATTAACGCTTTTTGATCAGTAACTTTATTATTAATGGCTTCACGCGCTTTAGGTTTTATTACTGGTTGAGGAGTGTCTGCAGCCAAGGTAGTTAGTCCAGTATTTTTAACTTGCTCGACACCTTCATCAGTTGTTTGATCATCAATTTTACTGAGGATTTCATTCTTATCATTATCTATTCTCTCCGTTAGAGCTTCTTTTTCTTCAGTAGTTAATTCATTGTTAGCTTCCGCTTCATCACTCATATCTTGTGCTTTATTATTAATTTCTTGAGCTGCGTCCACCCTATTAATTAATGTATTCTGTAATTGATGTAACAAACTATCGATTTCAGCTTGGGAAACTCTCTCATTAATTGGTTTATTATTAGCTTCTTCTTCAAGTATCGTTTGTGCTTGTGCTTTTAAGTTTTTATAAGCGTTAAAAGAGGCTAAAGTATAATTTGAAGGTATAACTTCTTTATTCACTTGTTCTTCTAAATCGTCTTTATTCATTTTTACATCAATTGTAAATGGTGTTTGTTGCGCAGTTACAGTATTATCATTAGTATTTAAGTAATATTGAGCATAAGTTTTATATGTTATTGATTGATTAACTGTAACTTGTCTAGGCGTTGGAATATTAACAGGTCTTAATTTATATTTAATATTTAAAATTTTATTAGGTAAAAATTTAGCATCTTCTTGATTACTACTAGACTTATTCACACCATTACTTGTGAAAGTCAGTGTATTAGTTTGTCGATTGTAATTTACACTTAAAGGTTTAATTGTAGTATTTGGCATATTTCCATTAACGAACGTAGCTACAGTAGAATCATCAATATACTCAAAGTTTTCTGGTAATTTAACCGTATAAATTAATTTATTAGTATCTAACGCAGCAGCGAAATTACCATCATTCTCTATTCTAGTACTCACTTCAAATTGTTTATTATTCTTCACAGCATCATTATTTTCCTTAGGGAGCACCTTCAAATGAGATCCTGTAGCGATATCAATGGAATCTATAAGTGAGTAATATTTATATCCATCCTTTAATAGAGCCACTCGGCGAGTGTCAGTCATAATATCATTATTTGGTAAAAATTGAACTTTAACTCTATTAACATTATCTGGAATTTTAACTAATCTCCAAATCCCACCATCTTGAACATCTTGTTTCACAATTTGCTTATCATTATCTGCATTTTTAACTATTAAATATGTTCCACCTTTACCATTATTGGCAGGCATTGTATTAAATCCAAACATTAATTCTGAATTTGGATTAACAGTGAAATCTTTTTCAACTCCATTGAAACCTCCATGATCATTAACATCTGTCCCTCTTGATCTACCTAGAACCAATACATTACCACTTGCTTGATAGTTTCTAGGATCGCCACTATGAAATACATTGGTACGCTCAAGTTCACTATTAACTAACCCTACACTACCACCATTGATCATTTTGAAACCTTTTAATTCATTTAGGACTTTTACTTCAGGTTTATGTCTGTTATTGCTAGTAGTAATGCCTAAATCATCAAACGTTAACGTTGTTTTTATACTGTTTGTTCCCGTATTACTTAAATTAGGATCATTAATTGTCGTAGCCGTGTTTGCGTTGTTGCTATCTCCAGCTGGTAAATCTCTTCGGCTTCTTTTTTTAGGTAAATTACTTTCTTCTCTTACTACCTTTGTATCGTGTGTAATTGGATTTGACGTATTTTTAGCATCTTTAGATGACTTATCATTAGTCTTAGCTTCTAAATGGTGTTGAGTTGTGTTATCAACATGTATAGCGTTCTCATCGATAGTAGAATTCGTATTAGTTGCTAAAGTATTAGTTTCATTTTCTAATTCATTTGATTCATTATTAGTTAGAGATTGTGTTTGATCTAGTGTATTGCCTGTAATTTGTGAGTTATTCAAATTATCAGATTGTTCTAAATGAGTTGTACTTGGTTTATTATCACCTTGAATAACATCGTTGTTTAATTGTGCGCTTGATTCTTCAGTTGACACATTTTGTCCAGAGCCATTTTGCACTGTTCCTTCAGAACTTTCGGGTTGAGTTGAGTCTAGTTCTGATGCAGAGGCTTGTGATGGATGCGCTAAAAATGTAACAGTCGCAATGAGTGCCGAAAAAATTCCAATGTTAAATTTTCTAATACTAAATTTCTGTTTTCTAAATAGATTCATTAAGTTGTTCCTCCTAGATGTTGATTCTTTGATGTTAGTTTAATGTGAATAATTATTTTCATGATGTTTAGAACTTTTTAAAAATCTGACTGCTGGTTTATTGAACACAATCTTTTTAGTCTGTTTAATTTTATCATCTATAATATTTAAAATCTACTATTGTATAAAATTATTTTAACTCAATTGAAATTTATTAATAATATTTTGTTTCCTAACACATAACATATTGCAAAAATCTTTTTTTGTACAAAAAAACACTAGCCCTTGTCGGACTAGTGTGATAAAAACATTTACTTAAGATGAGTTTAAATACTGTCGATAACAGTACCTTCATCTCCCCATTCATTCATGCCACCTTCAACATTAACAGCATGAATACCTTTATCTTCAAGATATTCAACGACTTTAGCACTTCTTGCTCCAGCAGCACAGATAATATAATATGTTTCGTCTTTATTAAACTCATTTAAGTTATCAGGAATTTGATCCATTGGAATCGTTTTAGCTCCAGGAATAACACCCATAGCTGTTTCTTCATCATTTCTAACATCTACGATATTAACTGGATTAGAATCCAACACTTTTTTCTTTAGTTCATCTACTGTAATTGATTCCATTAATAATCTCTCCTTAATATTTATTTAGCAACAATGTTAACTAATTTTTGAGGTACTGCGATAATTTTTTTAATCTCTTTACCTTCGATACTCATTTTAACATTATCATTAGCCAAAGCTAAATCTTGCATTTCCTCTTTTGATAAATCTTTTGGAATATTTAATTTAGCACGGACTTTGCCATTAACCTGAACTACAATTTCAACTTCATCGTCAACAAGTAGACTTTCATCAAATGTAGGCCATGGTTGATAAGTTATAGTTTCATTATGACCTAGTTTACTCCATAATTCTTCACCAATATGAGGAGCAATTGGCGCTAACATTTTTACAAAACCTTCAATATAAGGTTTATAAATTTCATTAGCTTTATAACAATCGTTAATAAATACCATTAATTGACTGATTGCAGTATTAAAGCTAAGCGCATCGAAATCTTCAGTAACTTTTTTAACTGTTTGATTGTAAACTTTGTCTAATGATTTATCATTAGACTCTACAATCTTGTTATTTACTGAGCCATCTTCAGTAACGATAAGTCTCCATACACGATCAAGGAATCTTCTTGAACCATCTAAGCCGTTTTCACTCCATGCAATTGCTGCATCAAGTGGCCCCATAAACATTTCATATAAACGCAGTGTATCGGCACCATGAGATGATACGATATCATCAGGATTAATAACGTTTCCTTTTGATTTACTCATTTTTTCATTACCTTCACCGAGAATCATTCCTTGGTTATATAATTTTTGGAATGGTTCTTTTGTAGGAACTACACCTAAATCATAAAGTACTTTATGCCAGAATCTTGCATATAATAGATGAAGTACTGCGTGTTCTACCCCACCAATATATAAATCAACTGGTAGCCAGTGCTTTAATTTTTCAGGGTCAGCAATCATATTTTCATTATCTGGATCAATATAACGTAAGTAATACCAACAACTACCTGCCCACTGAGGCATTGTATTCGTTTCACGACGTCCTTTCATGCCTGTCTTTTCATCAATCACATTTACAAATTCATCAATATTAGCTAAAGGAGATTCTCCAGTGCCAGAAGGTTTAATTTCACTAGTTTCTGGTAGTAATAAAGGTAATTCTTCTTCAGGCACAGTTGTCATTGAACCGTCTTCCCAATGAATAATTGGAATTGGTTCACCCCAGTAACGCTGTCTGCTAAATAACCAATCGCGCAGTTTGTAGTTAACTTTTTTCTCACCAGCGCCTTTATCTTCTAATAACTCAATTGCTTTACTAATGGCAGCTTCATTTTCAAGACCATTGAGTTCACCTGAATTAACGTGCTCACCTTCACCAGTGTATGCTTCTAGTTGAACATCTCCGCCTTTGATGACTTCAATGATTGGTAAATCAAATTTCTTTGCAAATTCATGATCACGTTCATCATGTCCAGGAACCGCCATAACTGCACCAGTTCCATATGTTGATAGTACATAATCAGCAATCCAAATTGGTAATTTCTCACCAGAAAGAGGATTAATTGCATATGCACCTGTGAAAACGCCTGTTTTTCCTTTAGCTAAATCAGTACGTTCTAAATCTGATTTCTTAGAAGCTTCTTCTTGATAAGCTTTGACTTCTTCTTGTTTGTCTTCAGAAGTAATGCTATTAACAAGTGAATGTTCAGGACTTAATACTAAGAATGACGTACCAAAAATTGTATCAGGACGTGTTGTGAAGACATCAATTTTATTATCAGTGTCCTCAACATTAAAGGATACTTTCGCACCTTCAGAACGACCTATCCAATTACGTTGCATATCTTTAATTGATTCAGGCCAATCTAAGTCATCTAAATCTTCTAATAAACGATCTGCATATTCAGTAATTTTTAGTACCCATTGTTTCATTGGTTTACGATAAACTGGGTGTCCACCACGCTCTGAAACGCCATCAACGACTTCTTCGTTTGATAAAACTGTACCTAAAGCTGGGCACCAATTCACCGCAACCTCATCAACATATGCTAAACCTTTATTATAAAGTTGAATGAAAATCCATTGTGTCCATTTGTAATATTCTGGATCAGTGGTATTTACTTCTCGATCCCAATCATAACTAAAACCTAATTCTTGAATTTGACGTTTAAATGTTTGTACGTTTTTCTTAGTAAATTCACGAGGGTCATTTCCAGTATCTAACGCATATTGTTCAGCAGGTAGACCAAAGGCATCCCATCCCATAGGATGTAGCACATTATATCCTTGCATACGCTTATATCTTGAAACAATATCAGTAGCTGTGTATCCCTCAGGATGTCCTACGTGTAATCCTGCACCAGATGGATAAGGAAACATGTCTAACGCATAAAATTTCTTTTGACCTAAATTGTCACTTGTTTTAAATGTTTTATTGTCTGCCCAATAATCTTGCCATTTTTTTTCAATTTCCTTGTGATTGTAATTCAACACATTTCCTCCTATTTCATAAAAAAGACACCTCTACTATTGTGTGTATAAAGGGACGACAGTGTTGCCGCGTTACCACCCTTATTCGCTTATCAAGCGCACTTCATTAAAATAGTTAGAGATGTCTCATTAAATTCATTTAATTATTGGAAACGATTTAGTCCTTAACACTAGTTCTCACCACTACTAGTTCTCTGTAGAAAAGCCTCTAAATGCTTCTTTCTATTCATTTTTAATCTTATGTTATCAAACGTATTATTGCAAGTAGTTAGAGCTATTTCTTCCATATTATATTTATTTAGAAGCTTTTGATTTTCTTCTCTTACGTCTTCTAGGTATAGGGGTTTCATTTTTATCTTTAGGCAAACCTCTATCAAAGATGCTTAGGAAAATGAGTCCGAAGCAAAGTAATACTATCATTCCTACAAACATCATACTCATATTCATTGCATCTACGAGTACACCACCAATAAACGGTCCAAAGGCTTTACCAACTGTAGAAGCAGAGTTTACAAAGCCTTGGTATTGACCCTGTTTACCTTCAGGTGCAAGTTTATTGGCAATAGTAGGAACTGCAGGCCATACAAACATTTCACCAAATGTAAGAATAACCATACCTACAACGAAAATAGCAAAGTGATGCGCAAAACTTGTAACAAGGAAAGAACTCATAAAGATTAAAATACCAACGAACATTTGATGTTTTAAGTTCCCTCTTAAAATTACAATAATTGGTCGAATAAGTGGTTGTGCTACTAAAATCATAATACCGTTTATTGTCCAAAGCACACTATATTGAGACATAGAGATATTGATTGATTGAGTAAAGGATGCAATTGTTGTTTCCCATTGAATATAGGCGATCCAACAAATAGCAAACATCGCACATACCAACATCATTGCTGTAAAACGTTTTCTATTTTCTTTACTTTTTAAATCAACTGCATCTTGATGCTTAACTTTAGCATGAATTTCCAAATTAAATTGTGTAATTGCAACAAGAGCAAATAAAACATACATAACTAAATTAGCTAGAAAAATAAAATTAAAGCTAAATTCAGCAACAAATCCTCCAAGTGCTGCGCCCAATGCAACACCTATATTTTGTGCTAAATAAATGGCATTAAATGTTTGTCGTCCCCCATTTGGCCATACTGCTCCGGCCATAGCATAAATTGCTGGGACAATCATACCGCCACCAAAACCTAATAACACGAGCCAAATTGCATACCATGGCCAACCATGAAATAGATTTAACAGCGTAGTACTGCACAAACATGTAATAGTACCTATAAGTATGGTTTTATAACCACCAAGTTTATCAAATAAGGTGCCCCCTAGTAAGTTACCAACAACCATGCCAAATGAATTAATCATTAAGACAATACCAGCAATTGTAAGACTTTTATGAAGTTCTTCCTTCATATAAATAGTGTTTAAAGGCCACAAAAAACTGGCGCCAGTGATATTTAAGGCCATGCCAATAACTAGCCACCAAACTGATTTAGGTATATTCATATCTTGAGTCCCTCTCTTTATGTTTTTCTCAATCTACAATAGACACTATAACACTAAAATATGTTAAAATCTGTACTTAGAACTAAAATAGAAAGGAAAATGTATTATGGGTAATTTTTTCCCGTATGCTTTTGAAAATAAACGATATCACACATGGAATTATCATTTAAAAAATAAATTTGGACGAAAAATATTTAAAGTTGCTTTAGACGGTGGATTTGACTGCCCTAATAGAGATGGTACTGTCGCACATGGAGGTTGTACTTTTTGCTCAGCTGCAGGAAGTGGTGACTTTGCTGGTAACAGAGCTGATCCCATTGAAGTACAATTCCAACAGATTAAAGAAAGAATGCATGAAAAATGGAGCGAAGGACAATACATTGCTTACTTCCAAGCCTTCACTAACACGCATGCGCCTGTAGAAGTGCTGAAAGAAAAATATGAACCAGTACTTAAAGAAGAAGGTGTTGTCGGTTTATCCATAGCCACACGTCCTGACTGTTTACCTGATGACGTAGTAGAATACTTAGCTGAGCTTAATGAACGAACTTATCTTTGGGTTGAGTTAGGCTTACAAACTGTTCATCAAACTACTTCTGATTTAATTAACCGTGCACATGACATGCAAACGTATTATGAAGGCGTAGCGAAATTACGTAAACATAACATTAATGTATGTACTCACATCATCAATGGTTTACCAGGCGAAGATTACGATATGATGATGGAGACTGCTAAAGAAGTTGCGCAAATGGATGTTCAAGGCATTAAAATTCACTTACTTCATTTATTAAAAGGAACACCAATGGTAAAACAATATGAAAAAGGCATGTTAGAATTCATGAGTCAAGAAGACTATACAAATTTAGTATGTGATCAACTTGAGGTCATTCCTCCTGAAATGATTGTTCATCGTATTACGGGTGATGGCCCTATCGATTTAATGGTTGGACCAATGTGGAGTGTAAATAAATGGGAAGTCCTAAATGAAATTGATAATGAATTAGAACGTAGAGGCTCTTATCAAGGGAAAAAATTTGAGCAGAAGGTTAAATCATGAAAATCGAGCGTATTCTCCCCTTCTCAAAGTCATTGATTGATAGTCATGTTTGTGAGAGTAGTATCGTCATTGATGCTACTTGTGGAAATGGTAATGATACGCTATATCTTGCTGAAAAAGTCACTAATGGGTTTGTTTATGGATTTGATATTCAGAAAGAAGCGATAGATAATACTCAACTCAAAGTAAGTGATTTTAACAATGTTTCTTTAATTCAAGACAGTCATGAAAATGTAAAACAACACGTCTTAGAAAGACACCTAAATCTCATTGATTGCGCGATATTCAATTTAGGTTATTTACCCAAAGGTGATAAATCAATAGTTACTAAACCGGATTCAACTATTAAAGCTATTGAGGAAATATTTGATATGATGCGTGTCGAAGGTATTATTATTCTAGTTATTTATCATGGACATGATGAGGGTAAATTGGAGCGAGACGCACTTTTAAAATATCTTAAAGAACTTGATCAACAGAAAGCGCATGTTTTACAGTATCAATTTATTAATCAAAAAAATAATGCACCTTTCATATGTGCAATCGAAAAAAGAATATAAATATATAAAAGATCTTATTCTCACTTTTGAATTAAGCGTAGAATAAGATCTCTTTTAATAATAAAATATAAGACTAGTTAAACAGCTAAAATTGATTTTAAACTATTTTGCATTGGTTCTGATTTACTTCTAATTGATTGTCCAATAAAGTTAAGTAAATCTTCTTTTTGGGAATTGAGTTTCTCATTATAATGAATAATTACAGTTCGTTCATCATCTTGAGGTCTTTCTTTATAAATCCATTCAAGATTAACCAAGTTGTTGTACGTTCTTGTACGTTTATATGGCTTAATGTGAACGAATTTATCCATTTGTTTAAGAGTCATTGAACCTTCTTCCCAAAGTGTAAGTAAAATTAAAACTTCTTCTTTAGACATTTTATACTCTTTTTTGATTGTATCAAAAATCGAGTTAATGTCAGAAAGTAATGCCTCTAATTGCAAAATTCCATGTACTCTCTCTTTTTCACTTTTAGTCAAAATTAACATCTCCCAAATAAAATAACTGTTAATATTTTTCTAAGTTAACCGGTTCTCCCTTAATAATTAAAACCGGTTAAATTAAAAAAATATCTAATTTTCCCTATTATTTAATTGAATGTGTTAATTTAAAATCAAATTTAGTGCCTTTGATTAGAACTAGACTAGAAGCATTAGTACATATAATAAAACATCCCAAATAATAATATAATTTCAGTTCAACTTCTAGTCTCAATACATATTAAAATTATATTATTTATACAAACAAAATATATCAAGTTCCTAATTAAAATGCAATGTTTTTGTTAAATATCTCTATTAAAATTGTAAATTGTTTTTAGTTACAATAAAATGATATTTTGAATTAAACATTCTAATAAAAAGAGCTTACATTACGCAAGCTCTTTCTTAACCTAAATATCTTCTATTTCTTCCTCTTTAACCACAAACCCCATAGTGTTAACACTATTATTTAAAAAAGTAAGAACATATCTCATAACTTGATCTCTCTCGGGTTCATTATGAATTTCATGATATAAACCATTCCAAGCCTTAAAGTACAATTCATTACTAGCTAATTTATCTTTAAGTTCTATGATAGCATCAGTTTCTAAAATTTTATCTTCAGTTCCATACATGATAAGCGCTGGTAATGGTTTAATATCTTTAATATGATCCATTGTCTCTTTCATTTTTTCAACGATTAAGTTATACCAACGATACGTTACTTTCTTCAACATGAGACCATCATTATCTGTTTCGTCAATAATTTCATCATTTCGAGTTAAATCTTGTGAAGAGATGCCCACTTTGAACCTAGTATCCTTGGACATCTTACCTAAATTAGAGATAATTTTATTCTTTCGACCTTTACCAGTTTTTCTAAGTTCTAGCATAGGAGACAATAGCATTACACCTTCAATAGGTAATTCAGCCTTTTCTAAGAGATTTAAGACAATTAAACCACCTAAACCAACACCTAAAACAAAGGTAGGAATTTTATATTCATTGGCTATTTTGATCCATTCTAATAAATTTTCATGATATGTATTAAAGTCATCGATTTGACCTTTTTTTGCTCGTGAGGTTTGTCCCTGTCCAGGCAAGTCTCCCATAATAACATGATAACCATTTCTTCGTAACATGGTAATAACGTATGCATATCGTCCAGTATGTTCTAAAATATTATGAGCAATGACCACGACGCCTTTTGCGTCATTTTCTGTTTCCCACTTCCACATTCTAAGACTGCCCCTTTTTATTTATTCTTTAATAGTACAATTATATCAAAACAAACATATTTATTACCATTTTTAGCATAACTTTCACTTAAAATTAATGTAATTGTAGATATTACCACCTTGAATATAAAGTATAAAACTACTCTATTAGTGTTTTAATGCGTTATGTAAACGCTTTCTCAAACATTAGTTTCGTGATACACTATTTTTAAACATTAATGTATCAATGTATTGGAGGTATTACATATGTCACTTTTCCGAGATTTTTTTATCGCATTATCTAATAATACTTATTTAAATGAAACTGCTAAAAAGGTTGGCCCTAGAATGGGGGCTAATAAAGTAGTAGCTGGAAATACTATTCCTCAACTAATTGAAAAAATTCAATATCTAAATGAATATAGAATTGCGGTCACTGTTGACTGTTTAGGCGAATTTGTTGAAACTAAAGAAGAAAGTTTACATGCAAAACAACAAATTTTAGAAATTATTGAAGCAATTCAATATTTTAATGTTGAGGCACACATGTCAGTTAAAATCAGCCAATTAGGCAGTGAATTTGATTTAGATCTTGCTTATGAGAATATGCGTGAAATACTTCTTAAAGCAGATGAGTGTGGCAAAATGCACATTAACATTGATACTGAGAAATATCATAGTTTACAACAGATACAACATGTACTTGATAAACTTAAAGGAGAATTTAAAAATGTCGGTACGGTAGTTCAAGCATACTTATATGAGGCTGAAGATTTAATTGATAAATACCCAGACTTACGATTGCGATTAGTTAAAGGTGCTTATAAAGAAGATGAAACTATCGCTTATCAAACCAAAGAAGACATTGATTCCAATTATATTAAAATTATAGAGAAAAGACTTTTAAACGCACGTAATTATACATCAATTGCGACTCATGATGATCAAATCATTAGTCATGTTAAACAATTTATGAAGAAAAATCACATTGAAAAAGATCAAATGGAATTTCAAATGTTATACGGCTTTCGTTCTGATCTTGCTCAATCCATTGCCAATGAAGGCTATCATTTTACAGTTTATGTTCCTTTTGGAGATGATTGGTTCGCTTACTTCATGAGAAGATTAGCTGAAAGACCTCAGAACCTGTCACTTGCATTTAAAGAATTTTCAAACCCTAAAGCACTTAAAAGGATAGCCCTCTACGGCAGCGTGGCCACAGGCTTAGCCTCTACCCTAGCCATAGCAACCAAACTACTCAAGAGGTAACAAACCAAACGACACGGAGAAGTAAACTACGCACCATTATCACTTCTCCGTGTCGCTTTGCTTTGTCTATATTTGTTTGATTAGGTTAGCCATTTCAATTGCGCTTACTGCTGCTTCAGAACCTTTGTTCCCTGCTTTTGTACCCGCTCTCTCAACAGCTTGTTCAATACTTTCGGTTGTTAAAATACCAAAAATAACTGGTACCTCTGATACTTCATTTGCCTTAGAAACACCTTTTGCAACTTCATTACAAACGTAATCATAATGAGAAGTAGCCCCTCTAATAACACATCCAAGTGTAATTACTGCGTCATAGTCACCTTTTCGAGCTAATTTCTTAGCAACTAATGGAATTTCAAAAGCACCCGGTACATATGCAACATCAATTTGTTCTTCTTCGACCTCATGACGAATTAATGTATCTTTCGCACCTTCTAATAAACGACCTGTAATAAAATCATTAAATCTGCTTACTACAATTGCAACTTTTAAATTTTTACCTACTAATTTACCTTCAAAATTCATATTTTATGTCCTCCTTAATGTGTTTACATACTCAATTCACAATTAAATTAAGTGACCCATTTTCGACTTTTTCGTCTCCATATATTTATGATTATATGCAGTCTCAGGAACAATTAATTCAATTCTATCTTCAATGTTAATACCATATTCTTTTAATCCTTCAAATTTTTTAGGATTATTACTTAATAAGTTAACTTTTTCAACGTTAAAATATTTTAAAATTTGAGCAGCTATATTATAGTCTCTTAAATCTTCATCAAATCCTAAAGCGAGGTTTGCAGTTACGGTATCATAACCTTTTTCAATCAATTCATAAGCTCGTAATTTATTCATCAATCCTATACCTCGTCCTTCTTGTGGTAGATATATAATCATACCACCGTGTTCATCGATGTATTTCATTGATGCTTCAAGTTGAGCACCACAATCACATCTTTGACTGTGGAATATATCACCAGTTAGACATGAAGAGTGTATACGAACATTTTCATTTGAACGAATTGATCCTTTAGCAATCACTACAATTTCTTCATCACTTAAGTCAGTTGTAAAACCGTACATATCAAATTTTCCATAATCTGTCGGCATATTAACTTTAGCATTTAACTTCACATGTGACTCAGATTGCTTACGATATTCAATTAAACTTTCAATCGTAATCATTTTTAAGTTATGGCGTTCCTTGAAACTTTGTAAGTCTTCACCTCTAGCCATTGTTCCATCATCATTCATAATTTCACATATCACACCTGCTGGTTTAGCTCCAGTTAATTTTGCTAAGTCTACAGCCGCTTCTGTGTGACCATTACGTTCTAGTACACCATTATCTTTAGCAATTAATGGGAATAAATGACCAGGGCGATTGAAGTCTTCGGCATTAGCATGATGATCTATAAGTGCTCTTGCTGTCATTGTTCTCTCATAGGCACTAATACCTGTAGTCGTATTTTTATGATCTACACTCACGGTGAAATGTGTACCATAAGCATCAGTATTATGCGGTTCCATAGCATTTAGCTCTAACCTTTTAGCAATTGAAGTATCTAAAGGTGCACATATGAGACCACGTCCTTCTTTTGCCATAAAATTAATCGTATCGTCAGCCATCCATTCAGTAACTGCGATAAGGTCACCTTCATTTTCTCTGTCTTCATCGTCTACTACAATGATACTTTCACCTTTTCGCAAAGCTTCTATAGCTAACTCAACTGTATCAAATTGCATATAAATTCCTCCTAAAAACCAAATGCACGCAATTTATCTTCTGTTAGTTTAGATTTTTGATGATTCATGATATTTTCCACATATTTAAAAAGTACATCTGTTTCTAAGTGAACTGCATCGCCCACTTTTTTATCTGATAAAATTGTAGACTTACGCGTCTCTGGAATAAGATGAATATCAAATGTGGTTTCATGAAGATCAAAGACTGTTAAACTTACGCCATCAACAGTGATAGAACCTTGTTGTACCATTTGATTTAAAACATTTTTTGAAGTTTTGATTGAAATTATTTTTGAGTTAGCTGATTCATTAACTTTAGAAATCGTTCCAAGTTCATCAACATGTCCAAGAACAAAATGTCCACCGAATCTGCCATTACCACTCATCGCTCTCTCAAGATTTACTTCAGCCTGACGTTGTAAATCGGCTAGGTAGGTCTTATTTTCAGTACCTTTAATCACTTGGACTGAGAAAGCTGTATCATTAAAATCAATCACCGTTAAACATGCGCCGTTTACACTTATAGAATCACCGATATGCATATCTTCAAGAATGCGATTCGCTTTAATTTCTAAAGTTCTCACTGATTTCTCAGAACGCACTTGTTGAACGATACCAATTTCTTCAACGATACCTGTAAACATAGGCATTCACTTCTTTCGTAGTTTCAATTTTAAATTTTGATTAATTAACTTGGAATAAACAATTTCAAATTGAGTTGCTTCAGGTAAATCAATGACTTGATCAGTTTTGTAAAATTGATGTTTACCTGAACCACCTATTAATTTCGGGGCTAAATAAAGAATGAGTTCATCTAAATGATGAGATTGGAGAAATTGTGAAGTAACATTTGGACCTGCCTCGACTAGCAGTTTTCCAATACCTCTTTGATATAAATCTTTTAATATAGCTGTACTATCGCATTTTTCTAAACAAATAATTTCTATATGTTTATCATTACTTTGATTTTTTAAATTTTCATTTTCAGTATAAATCCAAATAGGTGAAGCAGTATCTGCAAATAGCTGTTGCTCAAAATCAATTTGTCCTGACTTTGATAGAATAACTCTAATTGGATGCTTACCATCCTGAACTCTAGTCGTATACAATGGATCATCAGCGTCTATCGTTTTTCTACCTGTTAATACAGCATCATGCTCGTGACGCAACTTATAAACATCTTCTTTAACTTCTTTATTAGTTATCCATTTACTCTCATCAGAATCAGTGGCTTGTTTGCCATCTAAACTTGATGAAACTTTAACAGTTAACTCTGGAATGCTATTTCTTTTAGCAGTAAAGAAGTCTTTATAAAGTTCAGCGGCATTCTCATTAAATTGAAATTCAACTTCAATACCAGCTTCTTTAAGTATTTCATCACCCTTAGAAGCTAAGGTAGTGTCTTTTACCGCATAGATAACCTTACGAATACCAAATTCAATAATTTTATTTACGCAAGGTGGTGTAGAACCATGATGAGTACAAGGTTCTAAAGAAACGTATATAGTTGCATCTTTAGCATTTTCTCCCGCCATATCTAATGCTTGTACTTCTGCGTGTTTATCACCCTTTTTCAAATGGGCGCCTAGACCGACAATTCTACCATCTTTAACCACTACAGAACCAACCGGCGGATTTATACCAGTTTGACCATCAACCATTTGAGCAAGTTGAATGGCATAATTCATAAATCGACTCAATTTATCACCTCAACAAAATAAAAAAACCTTACACCAATTTAATTAGGCATAAGGAGATTGATAATATATCTTTAAATAAGCATATTTGTTTACTATAAGACATAGTCCTACAAATTTGCTTGTCGAGTAATTATATTCTTTCTCCCATCCAGACTTTCACTGTCGGCTCTAGATTCTCACTAGATCAGCCACCAATATTATTAAATATTAGCAGGTCGCAGGCTTAATTTACTGCCGGTTGGGAATTACACCCTGCCCCGAAAGAATTATATGAAATTGTTATTGGTTAATTGAGTGATGTAGTTAATAACTACAAATAAAATCTTACTATAATTGATTTCAAAACTCAATTTAATAGCATCAATCAAATTTTATTTATTAGTGGAATTTTATCCGTTAGTCGATAATTTACCTATTTTTTTCCATTTCTTTTTGCGTCAAATATAAGTGAGATACTGTATTCACTACTTGATCAACAATCATCTTCACACCATTACGTAATTTGTTAACACCATTTGTCATTTGACCAATGGCAATGACGTTCGTCAACGTACCATATCTTGGACTAATGACTTGATTGGTTTCAGGAATAATTTGAATGCCACCCATAGGATGTCTTTGTACAATTTGACGATTTTCAAGATTTAACATCAATTGATCATCTTCATCTAATTGTCCGAGGTGTGTTTTAGATCCTGTTGCATTAATCACTACATCAAATAATTCAGTTTCTTGATCTTCATTATTAAATTTTAAATAAAATTGATTATTGTCATGTTGAATATCTTCTAAATCTTTCTTTATTTCAAGATATCCTTCTTCAATTAACTGTATAAGTAACTTTGCAGTTCTAGGAGGCATAGGGTTTGAATTTAATTGAATCATTTTTGAGTATTTTTGATTAAATAATTCTTGATCTCTTAAACTTAAACTATTCCAAATCCAATCTAAATTCTCTTTCAAATGCTCAATGATACTTTGAAATACTCCCATTTCTGTTTCATTATTTAAATCAAATTGTAAATCTTTAATATGGTGACCAGTTCTTCTATTCACTAATCTTTGAAAATCAATTTCATAATCCTCACACTCTTTTAAAAACAAAGCAACTGCCTTATCTATAGGCACATTACCGTAATTATTTTCCTTAATTCCATTAAAATGATCTTTAGTTAAATGAGTAAATTGTATATCTATCATTTTACCTCTTACACTAGGTAAAGAGGCTGAACGACTTGTCATTGTTATCGGCAAATTAGGATGATGTGCAGCAACATATCTCACTGCATCTAAACTCGCTAACCCAGTACCTATAATAGCAATCCTATCTGAATCATCTACATGATCTAATGTATTATATGTTGGATATGGTGTTTGGATGTATCCTTTTTTACCTTTCAAATGATAAGGATCGTGATAACTAAACGTACCAAACGTTAAAAATAAATAATCATATTCTCGCCATTCTTTATCATCTTCACATGTACATACATAATACTTTAACTTTGTATCATCCACATTTGAGTTAGTAAAGATTTCCTGAACTTTATCATTAATAATTGTTAGATTCTCGTATTGTTGGTCGTATCGAGAAAGATGTGACTTCATATAATGTCCAAAAACAAACCTTGGTAAGTACTGTGGATTAGGAAAATCAAATTCGGTTTGTTGTTGATACCATTTCCAAAATTCTTCATCATCATCTAGATTTAAACTCATTTTTTTTGAGGGCATATTTATTAATAATTCACTACTGTCATTCTGAAATGGTACACCTTGCCCCATATTTTTTGCATCGTCGTACACATCCACTTTAAGTTTGGAAAAATCTTCATGTTTAACAAGTTGTCGTAAAACACTGACACCAGCTGTTCCCATACCGATTATTGCCACACGCATATTCATCATCCTTCTATTTATGTATTCAGTTATTATACCAATTAATGTGAAAGCTTAAAAAATATATACCTTATAAACATATCCTTTACTAATTACTTTTAATCTTATATAGATATGCTAAAATCATTTTGTCGAGGTGAAATAATGAAACTACTAACAAAAATATTAATTGTATTTATCATTCTGTTCACATGGTTATCCAGTAAAAATAAAGCAAAATAACTTAAATTAAACCCTCTATAAACTTTTGCACTACTCACAAAAAAAGCATCGCTATCGAGAAAATTCTCAAAATAGCGATGCTTTTTTTAAATTCTATTTTTGATGTTCTTTATCATCTTTGTATACATATAATTTAAAGTATTTACCTTCAGTCTTCATGTTCTTGTAGAAATCTGCAATAATGCTTGCATTACTTTCAGCCCATTTAATATCTGTTGCATATTGATGTTCACCAGGATTCTTAGGGTTCCATCTCATACTATACAGCGTGTCTTGATCTTCATGAGATAAGAAATGTTTGTGAATGAAATCAGCACCACCATATATAGCTTTCTGTGGAGTATCCCAACCATGTTTCTTAGCGTATTCTGCACCTGTTTTAACAGGATCACTGTCTAATGCACCTACACCATAAAAGTTATAATATTTTTTGCCGTCGATTTCTACACCTTTAGACAATTCACTTTTAGCTGAACCTGTCTCTAAAAGCGCATGAGAGATGAGATAAACTTCATTAACATGTTTAGCTTTAGCTGCATTTAAAAAGTCATCAGTATGTTCTAATAATACTGGTCTATCAAATAAAATACGTTTAATTCTGTTTTTATCTATACCTTGATATTTTGATAAATCTAAAAATTGATATTTTTGTTTATCATTATCAATGAATTCACTACTATCCATAGCTGTTTTAATTTCAGCATCTGATGCATCACGCCATGAATCATTATTTTTATTAGATACCTGTTGACTCGTATAGTTATGTATTTGTTTCTTTGCTGCTTTATCTAGAGTTTTATCGATTTTAATTACTTTCTTTTCTGACTTTACATGTTTAAAGAATATTTGATCAGAGATCATTGAAAAGAAAATAACAGCAGCAACAACAAATACTATTAGCAATCCTATAATAGCTAAGATAGAGCCCTTTTTGTGCTTAATCATAGTCACACCTCTTAGGTCATTGTTGTTAAACTATTCAGTTTCATTACGATAATAAAGTTTAACATTATTAATTCAGATTCACAATTTTATATTGGTAATGTTACAAATTCATAAATAAATAGTAATAAAAATGAAACTAAAAAATAAAAATAGAGGTTTCACTTCTTCATCATTTTTTATTACTCGATAATAAATGAGTGTCTACATCTAATAATAGAACGTAAAACTAGCAATAAATCTCTATTATTAAGGGTATTAATCATGAGAAAAAACGTTAAATGATGATAAGCAACCTCGATTTTTATATTATATGAATTAAGACTTTTTATATTCCATCATAACAAAACTAGCCGCTTGTGAACGATTTTTATAATAATACTGATTTAAATCAATTGTCCCTTCAATTTCACCATCACGATACTTCATTTCATTAGTAAAATTATTTATCATGACGAAATCAGAACGATCTCTAATTACGTCTAAATCATCGTTACGTGCGAAAAAGTGCTCTAAATTTAAGTGTGCGTAATCCATATTAACCTCCCTTAGTGCATACCAAATTTATTTATGTTGAATTATCATTTTAATGTCAATTTTATGCTTTTTTATTTGAGTTTTAATAAGTCTATGCTTACTATTTAACACCTTATTGGAAAATTACGCAAATGATAATTTTTATAAAGTAAGTTATCTTCTTTTTATCCGGAAATAATATTTATGTACATAAATAGGAGTGCATATTTTGGAATTTGAAGAAGTTTATAAAAACTATAATAAAATTATTCATTATTTGTTAAATCACTATCACATCACTTATAATTATGATGAATTTTATCAACTCTTACTTATTAAAATGTGGCAACTCTCTCTAAATTACGATGAACAAAAATCAACCTCGATAAGTACATACCTCTTCACGAGATTGAAATATCATTTAATAGACCATTTTAGGAAAGAAAATAATAGATCCAATCAAATCACTCTTGATGCCCATCTTCACAATTCTTATGATTCTACAATTCTCCTCAATGATTTTAACTTAGTGTTAGAAGACTTCTCTGATCAACTCAAACCACAAGAAGCGCAATGGCTGCGTCTTCATATTCAAGGCTTTAAACAATATGAGATAGCCCAGCACATGAATTTATCTCTAACTTCTATAAAGAAAATTAAAAACTCCACTAAACAAAAATGTTTAAATAATCTTAAATAACCATGAAGGAATGAACAACATGACTACTTATTCAACGAGACATTTACTTTATTTAAAAACTGCTATATCTAATGAGACAGAAACACGTATACAATACTCTGACTATCATATCACTGTCCCCTTTACACCACAGAAAATGATTCACTATCTACTTGAGTTGAATCACACTTCATTACAAGTGCAATCGTCAAAAGCTAAAAGATTACTAAATATAAATAAACTAATACCTATCTATATCAATCGAGATACAATTTTATTCCCACTAACACAAAAACGTGCATCAATAAAATATTTTATTAACGCACGTAAAATTATTGGAATTCACTCTTCTGTAGATTCTACTATTATCATTTTCGACAATACGACTCTACTTCGTACTGAAATCCCCTATACACTGGTATCCAAAAAATGGCAAGAAAGTTTAACTCTTGCTCAAATCATTGAAAAGACTAGCGCTTATTAAATTTTAATTCTAGTAATTTTTTTGTAAATAATGCTGTAATTATTTTAATTAAATAAAGGCTCAATATCATTATACAGATTGCTGCTATTAAAATGATAATTACTAATAAACTAGATAATTCAACTTTAGGATTAATAAAGTAATGAACTGAAGTTAAACTTGTTATCAAACCTGTTAAAAATAATCCAAGTAATAAAGCATATGTTACAACAATACTAAATAGTAATATAAAGGTTTTACCTGAAGTAGTACTTTTATGCTCGTATATATGATTTTTGAGATAACGATTAGAAAACTGAATGGGTTTATTAAAATCTACATTATCTTCACTATCTAACTGACTTAGCTTTTTATTCAATTGTTCTTTTTCTTTTTTATTTAAAAACCATAATTGTTTTTGAACCTTTTCTTTAAACGTCTTTTTGTCCATAAATTGGAGTACGCTCCTCAAATCTAATAATTACTATAAATCATAAATTATTTATCATACTGTTGCAATCACTCTTAAAAATCTTCAATGAAAAAGCAATCGATGAAGTGTTATTTCTTCATCGATTGCTTTTATAAATTAACTACAATTAAGCTTTACAAGATAGAAAGACCTGAGCTTTGAATATCTTTAGCGAAACCTTTAACTGTGTCAATTGAGAGTTCTTCAATATTACGACCCAAATTTGAATTAACTTTTTTGACCACATCAGCTGGACATGTGATGATATCTGCACCTATTTCATCAGCTTGAATAACATTAATCACTTCGCGACAACTTGCCCAAAGTAACTTAACACCTTTTTTACTATGAGTAACTTCAACAGATTCCTTCATTAAAGGTAGTGGATCTACACCAGTGTCAGCTATTCGACCAGCAAACACTGAAACATATGTAGGTACGCCTTCAGTAACAGCATTTGTAATATCTCTAACTTGTTCAATGGTATAAACTGCTGTAACATTTAATCTCACATTATCAGCTGATAATTTTTTAATTAAGGGAAGCGTTGATTCCCCTGTTGTTGTTACAATAGGTATTTTTACAAAAACATTATCACCATATTGTTTAAGGATTTCAGCTTCCTTTTCCATAGTTTCTAAATCATCCGCAAAAACTTCAAAAGAAATAGATGCATCTGGAATTGCTTTAACTACTTCTTCAGCAAATGCTTTATAATCAGTCACCCCTGCTTTAGCCATTAAACTAGGATTAGTAGTAAAACCATCAACATACTTATTATTATAAGCAGCTTTCATTTCCTCAATATCAGCGCCATCTGCAAATACTTCTACATTTAACTTCGTCATTTGTTGTTCCTCCTTAACTCAATACGTTCAATACGATAATTCATAAGTATTTTAAAACAAGATATGTATGTATATTTATAATTATAATAGAATTATAGCTTTCACGTGTTATTATTAAAACTTTATAAGATATTTATAACATGCACCGTTCAGACAAGCGAATGATATGCCTTAAAATCGCTGTTTAAAAAGAGACATTAATCTTTATAATAATGATCAAATTATTTTTACTATTCTCATATTCATAAAATGTGATAGTATATTGTAATGATGTAAATCAAGGAGGCAACGTATGGCACGTTCTAAGAAATACTTTTACTTAAGTATACTTATGATTATTGTTAGTTTTTTCTTTAATACTAACAATTCTTTATTGAGTCATATTTTAGGCTCATTTATGAAATTAATGGTTGCTACATCAATAGTAAATATTATTATCTTAATTTTATCTATTATTTTTGCGGATAAATCAATTAAATATTCAAGAGAAAGTAAAGATTGGATAAAAGTAGCAAGTAAACTTCTACCTTTAATTATATTTATAGTTATTGTGATACACATTCTTTCATCACTACACACATTTGGTTTTATATTTAATTAATCAAACGTAACAAAATAAAATTAAAATGTTAAAACGTTAATGAGGTGTTAATCCCATGCAGTACATATATATATTTATTGGTGGCGCTTTGGGTGCATTACTACGTTACGCTTTTTCAACGCTTAATGATAGTTCGGGATTCCCCTTAGGCACCTTTATAGTCAATCTTTTAGGTGCTTTTTTAATGGGACTAATTGGCACTTTGACAATTACCCTATTTAAAAAGTACCCTCTAGTTAAAAAAGCAATAACAACAGGGTTTATAGGCGCCTTGACGACTTTCTCCACTTTTCAATTCGAACTCGTCCAATTATTTGATCATCACAATTTTATGATGCTTATCATATATGGACTGACAAGTTACATCCTAGGTATCATTTTCTGTTACTTAGGAGTTAAAATAGGAGGTCAATTATGAAGTTAGCTATCCTTCTTGTTATGTTAGGTGGAGGTTTAGGCGCTGTAATTAGAGCGTTTATAACAAATATATGTAATGAAAAATTCAATTCTGCTATTCCTATAGCAACTTCAATAGTTAATATTTTAGGTAGTTTTCTAGGCGGGATAACATTGGGTTCTTCAATTTCAAATGACTGGATATCACCATTTTTTATAACAGGAGTTCTAGGCGGATTAACTACTTTCTCTACACTTACAAATGAATTAGTTCATTTCATGACACCCAATTTTAAACTAGGTCATTTTATAGGATATTCACTACTGCAATTTTTAATTGGATTTATAGCTTGTTATATAGGATTTCATCTTTAATACTGTTGACTATTTTAAAAAAGACCATAGTAAAAGCACTCTGATACATGTATCAGAGTGCTTTTTTATAATCATTATTATTTATGCCCGTTATACTCGGCAGGATGCGGTCCCATTCTTTCATCTTTATTTAAACTATCAATTTTCTCCATCTGAGCATCAGAAAGTTCAAAATCAAATACATTTAAATTTTCTTCTATACGATGCGGCGTCACTGACTTAGGAATAACAACTACCCCATGTTGAACATTCCATCTTATAATCACTTGTGCAGGTGATTTACCTATCTCATTTGCGACTTCGTTGATAGTTTCATCTTCTAAAATTTTAGCATTCATTAACGGAGACCAAGATTCCATAACGATGCTTTGTGCTTCTAAATATTTACGTAAGTCTTTTTGAATTAAATATGGATGAAATTCAACTTGATTGATAACAGGTTTTATAGATACCTGAGCGAGTAAAGCTTCAAAATTTTCAGGAGTAAAATTACTTACACCGATGTTTTTAACTTTATTATCTTTGTATAAATCTTCCATTCCCTGCCATGTATCAATCATGACTGCTTCATTTGTTCCAGGCCAATGCATTAAATATAAATCCAAGTAATCTAAACCTAATTTATGAATGGTTGTTTCATAAGCTTGTGCAACATTATTACGACCATAATCTTCTAACCATAATTTAGAAGTTATAAATAAATCGTCACGTTGTAAACCTGTAGAAGCTAGTCCTTCTTTTATCCCTTGACCAACCATTTCTTCATTACCATATATTTTGGCTGTATCTATACTTCTATAACCATTTTCAATAGCATGTTTAACAGCATAGTTACATTGATCACTATTCTCAACTCTATATGTCCCCAAACCTACTTTAGGCATCTCTCTACCATTATAAAATTGAACTGTTTCCATCATATTCACTCCTCATCTATGCTTTAGTGTCTATCATATTACGATTCAATCTAACTGTAAAAATATTAATATGATTTTCTCTCTTCAGATTTCTATACCCTGTTCAAATAAAAAAATACAAACGTAAGAAAATCATTTTCTTACGTTTGTATTAATTAATTAAAAGACTCTATTTTATCCATAATAGTTTGTAACTCGTCCACGTTATATTGAATACGTCCATGGAATACAAATTTATTAAAGAATTCATCGAGTTGTTCAGGCCCAACTAGAACCTTAACATTAGAAGCCTGATTATAATTAGAAATTGTAACATCTCCATCATTTTTAGGATTAAAATACAAAATTGAAGTTGGTGTATATTTAGTGTTTAATTCACTTTGTAAATCACCTGCAAGATTTTGAATATGTTTAATCTTCTCAGAATAATTAACAAATGATAAAGATTGTTGATCTTCATTTTGATCTAATACTAATGTTTGAGGTGTAGATTCATCTAAATCAAGTGTTTGGAATACTTGAGACATTGTTGGTAACTCTTTGAACTGAGCACCACTAATACCATTATACACATGACCTTTTAAAAGTTGAGAATCAATGATATATAAACCAGTTCTAGTTAAAACAAGATGACTGATGCGTTCGATATTATTAAATTCATTACTTGGTAGGAAGATATTTGCCATAATGTGCATATCTTCAGGACGAATTCTCTTCTCATTAACAAGACGTTCACGAATACCAATCAATCTCATATCTGTTACATATTCACTATGATTTTTAGAAAATAGTTTTAATGCATCAATTTCTCTATCTTTACTGCTTACTGTCGCATCAAAATCTTCTTTTTGTTTTGTGACAGCCTTTTTATTTTCAACTCTTTCTTTTTCTAAGGCTTCTTCATGAGATTCTTTCATATGTTGCTCTTTTTCTTTATATTGGGCTTCTGTTTGGTTTTTAATTTTCTTTTTACTGTGATTCGCTACTAAAAAGAGAATAAAGAAAAGAATTGCCACAATAATTGCAACGATTAAGCCTATAACTATCGGTGAAGATAAACTCATCACAACAACGCTCCTTTAACCATTTCAATAACTCTCATTATAATAGAAAAAAATCAATTTTTCGACATTTAATTAATATTTATTTCTCTTAATTTTGAAAGCTATGGTTATCATTCGACCGCATCTTTAAGTAAATTAACTTTGTCTAATTTTTCCCAAGGAAGTAAAACATCAGTACGGCCAAAATGACCGTATGCAGCAGTTTGTTTGTAAATAGGATGTTTTAAATCTAACATTTTAATGATTCCAGCTGGTCTTAAGTCAAAATTATTTCTAACCGCTTCAACTAGTTTAGCTTCTGAAACTTTACCAGTACCAAAAGTATCAATTGAAATAGATACTGGCTCAGCCACACCAATGGCATAGGCTAATTGCACTTCACATTGATCAGCTAACTCCGCGGCTACTATATTTTTAGCAACATAACGTGCAGCATAAGCAGCTGAGCGATCAACTTTAGTTGGGTCTTTACCACTGAAGCAACCGCCACCATGACGTGCATAACCGCCGTAAGTATCAACAATGATTTTACGCCCAGTTAATCCTGCATCCCCTTGTGGTCCTCCGATAACAAAACGACCTGTAGGGTTAATAAAGAATTTAGTATCAGCATCTAATAAATCATCTGATACTGTAGGGTAAATGACATGTTTTTTAATATCTGCTTCAATTTGTTCCAATTCAACATCTTCAGCATGTTGAGTAGATACAACAATTGTATCTATACGTTTAGGTTGATCGTTCTCATCATATTCAACTGTTACTTGTACTTTTCCATCAGGACGTAAATAATCTAAAATTTCATCTTTACGCACATCAGATAAACGTTTAGCAAGTTGATGTGATAAGAAAATTGGTAATGGCATATACGTATCTGTTTCATTAGTGGCATACCCAAACATTAACCCTTGATCTCCTGCACCAGTCGCTTCTATTTCTTCTTCTGAAATTTCATTACGGTATTCTAGCGCTTTATCAACACCTTGTGCGATGTCTGGAGATTGTTCATCAATAGCGGTTAAAACTGCCATAGTTTGGAAATCATAACCATATTTCGCTCTTGTATAACCAATATTTTTAATTGTCTCACGCACTACTTTAGGTATATCAACATACGTTGATGTTGAAATTTCACCAGAAATAAGCGCCATACCAGTCGTTACTGTTGTCTCACATGCGACACGCGCATTTGGGTCGTCTTTTAAAATTTCGTCTAGAATTGCATCAGATACCTGATCTGCAATTTTATCGGGATGACCTTCAGTTACTGATTCTGAAGTAAATAATCGTTTATTATAAGTCATGTTTTGCTCCTTTAATATAAATTACGAAAATTCTCTTTTATTTGAGAGCTAAATAAAAGAGCCTTCATCACTATCAAGATAGAGAGAAGGCCCTTAAACGTCCATTCGCTCTTATCGTTCAGACGATATATGTCTGCAAACGGTTTGGCACCTTTCTTTATCATAAAAGAGGTTGCTGGGTTTCATTGGGTCCATGTCCCTCCACCACTCAGGATAAGAGAATCCGTTAAGAATAATAGTACCGAATTCAAGGTTCAATGTCAATTTATGATTTTCGTTAAATGCTTATGTTAACGGTGGATTAATAAAATTAATGTGTTATACTATTTAAATGTAAAGGCTTACATAACTACTATTGCTTTGGAGGGATTGAGTATGTCAGTAGACACATACACAGAAACAATAAAAATAAAAAATTTACTAGAGAAACCATCAACACAATTTCAACTCTCAACAACTCAGCTATACAATAAAATTTTAGATAATAATGAAGGGAAATTAACTGAATTAGGTGCAGTGAATGCAAGTACTGGGAAATATACGGGGCGCTCACCTAAAGATAAATTTATCGTAACTGAACCTTCTTATAGAGATAATGTCGATTGGGGAGACATTAACCAACCTATTGATGAGGAAACTTTTTTAAAACTTTATAATAAAGTTCTAGATTATTTAGGTAAAAAAGATGAATTATACGTATTTAATGGTTATGCAGGAAGCGACAAAGATTCACGTTTAAAATTAACTGTGATTAATGAATTGGCTTGGCATAATTTATTCGCGCACAATATGTTTATTCGTCCAGAATCTAAAGATGAAGCTAAAAATATCAAACCTAATTTCACAATTGTATCAGCACCTCACTTTAAAGCTGATCCAGAAGTAGATGGCACTAAATCAGAAACATTTGTCATCATTTCTTTCAAGCACAAAGTCATTTTAATTGGTGGCACTGAATATGCTGGAGAAATGAAAAAAGGTATTTTCTCAGTAATGAATTATCTTTTACCAATGCAAGATATCATGAGCATGCATTGTTCAGCTAATGTAGGTGAAAAAGGTGATGTCGCTTTATTCTTTGGACTATCAGGCACTGGTAAAACAACCCTTTCAGCTGATCCAGAACGAAAACTTATTGGGGATGATGAACATGGCTGGAACAAAAATGGTGTATTTAACATTGAAGGTGGATGCTATGCCAAAGCAATCAACCTCTCTAAAGAAAAAGAACCTCAAATTTATGATGCAATTAAATACGGCACTATACTAGAGAACACAGTCGTAAAAGAGGATGGTACAGTAGACTTCGATGACAATAAATTCACTGAAAACACTCGTGCTGCTTACCCTATCGAACATATTGATAATATCGTGTTGCCTTCAAAAGCAGCTCATCCTAATACAATTATTTTCTTAACTGCTGATGCCTTTGGTGTGATCCCTCCTATTTCCAAACTAACCAAAGATCAAGCAATGTATCATTTCTTAAGTGGATTCACTTCTAAGTTAGCCGGTACAGAACGTGGAGTAACTGAGCCTGAACCATCGTTCTCAACATGTTTTGGAGCACCATTCTTACCATTAAATCCAACTGTTTACGCTGATTTATTAGGTGAATTAATCGATAAACATGATGTTGACGTTTATTTAGTTAATACAGGATGGACTGGTGGAAAATATGGTGTAGGACGCCGAATCAGCTTACACTATACGCGTCAGATGGTAAACCAAGCTATTTCAGGAAAGTTAAAAGATGCTGAATATAAAAAAGATGAAACATTTGGTTTAAATATCCCAGTTGAAATTAAAGATGTGCCAAAAACTATTTTAGACCCAGTGAACGCTTGGAGTGATGCAAATAAATATCATGAACAAGCTCAAGACTTAATTAATCAATTTGAGGAAAACTTTAAAAAGTTTGGTTCAGAAGTAGAACACATTGCTGAAAAAGGTGCATTCAATAAATAAATATTTCCAATTAATAAAGGGTGAGACGTTTGTCTCACCCTTTTTAATATATCTCTATCTTGATTTAAAATTTGTTATCACAAATTATTTTTAGTTTCTTCAATATTGGTCATCCATTGTTGAATTTTAGATAATGTTTCTTTCATTGCTGGAGGTCGTGGCACATGACCTTCATCTAGTTGATAAAACGTTTCGTAGTACACCCTCTTAGCTGTCAACTTTTCTTCTAAATCATAAGCTTGGTGAATGCCAACTTGCTTATCTTTACCTCCATGAACAATTAATATAGGAGGGCTGGTAGAATCAATGGTTTTCATCGCGTTTCTTTGTTCATAAGCGTCTTTATCTTTTTTAGGATGGCCCACCATTCGTCTTAACATCCCTCTTAAATCAACACGTTCCTCATACATTAAATGAATATCTGAGACGCCTCCCCATATGATGAAGCTATTTACAGGTAAGTCTTGAAAGGTTAATAAACCTTGTAGTCCACCACGTGAGAATCCTATCATATGAATATATGCTGAGGGATACTTATCATGTAAAAGTCGAATTAATTGTGTTACATCATTCAAATCTCCTCGATAAAATTCATCTTTACCTTCACTACCGTTATTACCTCTATAATATGGCCCTATAACTATCGTATGTTCATTTGCAAACTGCATTAATCTTGCAGCTCTTACACGACCTACTTGTCCTTTTCCACCGCGAAGATATATAACTATACGTTGAATTACATTTTGGTCTACTGGTGTCATCATTAAAGCTTTGACATTTAATCCATCTACTTTATAGGTTACTTCATCAAAATGATGCGTATGAGCGTCGATTGGCATTTTCTTAATTTTTGTAAAATCCAAGCGCTCTCACCCTTTCTAAACATTTCAATATCGTCGCATCTTGTATTAAAAAACTTTGCTTATCCGTAGGTATGTTGGAAACATTTTCAAATAGACATGGACCATTTGTCTCATAATAAGTTGAAGTTTCAATGAAATGACTTACTTCAATGAAAAATACATCTTTAAGAAATGTACTATGATCATTTGTGTTCACTTTATATTGCGCAATATAAATACATTTCTCAGCAACTGCGCCTGTCTCTTCATATAATTCCCTTAAAACCGCATCTAATGGTGTTTCACCGGACTCAACTTTACCCCCAGGGAATTCAACTCCACGAACTTTGTGTCGAGTAAATAAGAGTTGATGATTATATATTGGAATCGTGAGTACGTGATTACCACTAGGCGTATCCTTATTCGTTTTAAAATTTAAAGTGACCGTTCGATTGTCTTTATCACGAAACTCCACAATCCACACATCCCCTCTTACTATGTTAAAATAAATCTATTAAATAATTTGTTGGAGGCGCAATACCATGATAAAAAAGATTTTTCTAGCGCTAGTTGTATTTTATCAACGATTCATATCACCGTTGACACCACCTACTTGTCGATTTTATCCAACATGTTCGGAATATACGAGAGAAGCAATCCAATATCATGGTGCATTTAAAGGGCTTTATTTAGGTATACGCCGCATTTTGAAGTGTCATCCATTTCATAAAGGTGGCTTCGATCCAGTACCATTAAAAAAAGATAAACAATCGACATCAGAACATAAACATTAAAGTTTTGTTAGTTTAGTTTTTTGTACTTTAGGGGGAATAAAATGAATCATTCCCTCTTTTAAAATGCCTGAATCTCTCACTAAATCACCTTCAAAGTAATATCCGGAAGGTGTAACATCACCTGGATAATCTCCCTCTTTAGCTAACATTGCTGTAAAATATCTACTTAATCCAAATTCATACATGCCACCGACTACAAATTTAATATTTTTTTCTTTTAAAATATCTATTGCCTCTAAAACTTTATCAATACCACCTAATCTATACGGCTTTAAAACAACTAATTGAATAGGAAATTTTTCAATAATTGAAACAATATCTTTGATAGAAGTCGCCTTCTCATCGATAGCTATAGGTGGATATTCGCTCACATTCATTGCATTTAAATTCTCTAATGATTTAAACGGTTCTTCAATATATATGATATTCGCTTGATTAACCTCACTAATCTTTGAAAATGATTCAACATTCAGCGATTCATTCGCATCAAGTGCTAAATCACAATGAATATCATTTTGATGTATAGCATTGATATCTTCAACAAGTTGTGAAGACCACTTAAGTTTAACACGACGTGGCTGTGTTTCATAAAGCTTATGTAACTGTTCATTTGTTAAACCACTTATTGTCGCACCATAGGTTACTGAGAAAGATGATAACTCATGATACATTTGATAAACTGCCATAACGATAGCTGAACGAGTCGCTGGGGTCTCCTCAAGTTGCTCTAAATAAACAGACCACTCTCTAAATGAATTAAATTCTTTGTCAATAAGCTGAGGTATCCACTCATTGAGCGTATGAACTGCTATATCTATCGTTTCATCATCATACCAATTCGTAGTAAACGCATTACACTCACCATAAAAAGATTGATTATCTCGGGTTAAAATTTCAACAATTAAACTTTCACGTTCATAAAGTTTAACTTTAGGTGTAATAATGGGAGATTTGAAAGGTTGTTTATACGTGTATAAATGAATAGCTTTAATAATCATAATTGATTTCCTTCATATGTTACTTTGCTACGTTGCAGTTTTCCTGTAGAAGTATACGGTAAATTCTTTACTTGATAGAAGGCTTTAGGCACTTTATATTTTGCTAAATTCTGTTGAAAATGGTTTAACAATTCTTCTCTATTGACTTCATTTTCAGAAACAAAATAAAGCACAGGAATTTGTCCCCAAGTATCATCAGCAACACCTACACATACTGCATCAGAAATTTCATTAAATTGTTTAGCAACTGTTTCTATTTGGTATGGATAAATGTTCTCTCCCCCACTTATAATTAAATCTTTACGACGATCATAAACCATTACGAAACCTTCTTCATCTATCTCAGCAATATCTCCAGTTTTGAAAAAGCCATCTTCAAATGTCTTTGTCAAATTCTCAGGATACAAGTAACCATTCATCACATTTTCACCTTTGATAAGAAGTTCACCGTGACCATCTTGATTAGGATTCTTAATTTTTACTTTTACATTGTCACTCGGTTTACCGACTGTATCATGTTTTTGAGCTAACATTTCAGGTGAAGCTGTTAGAAATTGCGAACATGTTTCTGTCATACCGAAAGAGTTATAAATCGGTAACTGATTGGCAAGTGCTTGCTCTATCAGATTAGAAGAGAGTTTTGCTCCTCCAAGTAAAATTTTTTCTATTGAGAATGGTTGTGTAAGACCACCATCCATCAACCATTTTAATGTTTGAGGAACAAGTGAGACATGCGTCATGTTTTCATCTTTAATAATATGAAGCATCTTATCAGTATTAAATTTACCAACTAAGCGAACTGTGAATCCCTCAATGACTGATCTTAAAATAACGCTCAGACCAGAAATATGATAAATAGGTAAAACTGATAGCCACTTTGTATGTTGATCAAAACCTAAACTTTGTTTACAACCTGTAGCACTTGCTAAATGATTATGGAACGTTTGTGGCACAGCTTTCTGTGGGCCTGTCGTTCCAGAAGTGAACATGATAGATGCAATATCTTCTAAATTGAATTGTTTAGATTGGAGTTGTTGAGGTGTTAAATTTCTAAGACCTTCAATGTTGTATAATTTAAAATCCTCCATTGTTAGAGGCATCGTATGTAATATGGTATCAACACGAACTGATTTCATCTGATTTCTCATTTCTTGCTCAGTTAAACGCGTGTTAAGCATCGCTATTTCGATTTGAGCAATCCAGCAAGCATGTATAAGTATGACCGAATCTAAATCATTTTTAATAAATAAACCTACTCTTTTCTTATGAAGTGACTGAATGTAGCGTGCCAAATCATAAGCCTTCTCATACAGCTCACTAAACGTTAACGATTGTTCATCAGTGGCCACTGCAATTTTATCTTTATTTAATTGTGATTGTTCTTTTAACCAATAACCCACAACGCATTCCTCCAAAATTAAATACAATACTCATTATAACGATTCACTGCATAATTATCAGTACTTTAGCTTAAAATATATAAGGGGTTAACATGTTATTTTTGATAAGCATATATTAATTATACCTTTATAAATGTTATAATATTAAATAAGATTTACTATGTTTAATTAATATATAAATATATAATTAAAATAAATTCATACAGATAAAAGGAGGAACTCATATATGGTAACGTTTGTAATGATTTTTCTTTTTGTTTACTCGCTTGTTATAACAATGATGTATTTTAATAAAGATAAGAAATGATGTTTCCTGTCGCCACAGAAAGTGATTCTTAATAAAAGAATTTGAGAACAAAGAAGATTAAGAAGTAGTTAAATATTTAAATGAGATTTTCTTGAGACTAAATTAGAAAATGTTGTGACTATAATAAAGCTTAATTATCATACTCATAGTCACAATTTGACTAAAAATTTAAAATGAATAAAAACTATTCAGAAGTAGAATTTTACAAAACACATCCAAAGTGTTGATACATAAGGATTTAAAAGAATGCAAAAAATTAACGCTTATAATGGATTTAAACCATTATAAGCGCGTTTGTACGGAGAGTGAGGGATTCGAACCCTCGAGACGCTTGTGACGCCTACACACTTTCCAGGCGTGCTCCTTCGGCCAACTCGGACAACTCTCCACTATTGAATTTTATTTAAGATATAAAAAAACAGAAGCGATATTTCACTTCTGTTTGTATGACTCCTACGGGACTCGAACCCGTGTTACCGCCGTGAAAGGGCGGTGTCTTAACCGCTTGACCAAGGAGCCATGGCTCCACAGGTAGGATTCGAACCTACGACCGATCGGTTAACAGCCGATAGCTCTACCACTGAGCTACTGTG